>Ga0315533_1000035_pt1 | contig 141417 bp, 145 predicted proteins | sample SalMarSW160130MG_FD_203081 | JGI IMG/M metagenome (GOLD analysis project Ga0315533, IMG submission 203081) | Salt marsh sediment microbial communities from the Plum Island Ecosystem LTER, Massachusetts, United States - Salt Marsh Sediment SW1601-30 ...
TCAATCGTCCTTATAAATGTCCAATTTAGCAAGTCCGTTGAATTAGCTAATCTTACTTCAAGAGTTTTGTTAACATTTGAGTGATACACGCCGAGATAACCACCTTGCGGGTTCTCAATGATTTTAACAGCGTCCAACCTGCTTCCATTATCGTCCATTACGTTATAGCCACATTGATTCCCACCTAAATCTCCAACAGTTTCAAGCATTTCTTTTGCAAAAAAGGCAAAGATGCATTTCAGTATGTTGATGTACTCTTTCGTTTTGTCATACAAGAAATAAGGGTCAGAATCAAAAGCGGTGTTATCCCAATGAGGTTCTATTGCTGTTCTCTCCGCATATTCATTCCAACTCGTTATTGTAACAATGTTAACTTTACCCTCTCTTGCCAAATAGATGACTTTGCTCCATTGTTCGTCATATAATCCTTCTGTGTAATTTAGGTCAATTGTTGTATGGGTAGTTCTGTTACAAGCCCTATCATCGAACCTCGGCAAGACATTTATCTCTCCATCTACGCATAACATTTGCTCTACCGTAAACGTATTGTTACCCCAATGTCTACCCCAACGATCTTCATCAACTGAGCAGTAAGTCCAATTTACATATGGTTCTAGACCAACTATCCTTGACACAAATCTATTGTCAAACTCTATTTGGCCGTGCGAAGTCATATTATCATCATTGAAGAAACATAACAGAGGCTTATCATAGAGTTTCATGTACGTATCAGGATATGGCTCCACATAGGTGTGATAAATATAATCGTAAATAGTTGTAAAGTTATACTGTCCACTTCGTCCATTTGAACTGTTGAAGGGCTCAACCATAACAGCCAGTACAATTGGGTAATTTTCGTCAGCCACCGTTGAAAACAACATTTTCGTAGAGTCATCCATGAAAGAAGCTTCAAGTTGCTCTGAAAACCTGTCAATCCCCCACCAAGAGACAATCAGGAAATCAATACCCAACTCAAAAAACCATTCTAAATGCTTCTTGATAACTGTGGCATTTTGGGAGCTGTATTCTCCAATAATAGGTCTGTCTATACAATTCCTATGATTTTCAGTCCAATTTTCCATATACCAGACATAATAGTAAGCCCCAACCTTAATATCTTCAGCCCCCCAAGTTGTGTCCTCTACAGGCTCTTCAATCAATGTTACAAATCTTACAATTGAAAACATTGTTACAATAACAAAAGTTACGAGAACAATTGAGACAAGTTTTCTATTTATACCACATCGTTCATTATGTCTTCTACTTCAGTTTTTATGACTTGTGGAAGGATCTTCGATTGAATTCTAAATGGACTGTGATCCGTGAAATATTTTACAAGATTGGGATTTTACGATTCTAATTAATTCCTTAAGTTATAGCTTATGCCTTACCAATAAAATTGAGTGAAACGAGGATTATTCTTTTAAACAGTTAAATAATTAAAATATGACTCTCTGAGGAATGAAGGGCTGGAATGAAAAAAATCTACTGTCTATTATCCATAATGGCTCTATGTGTAATTCTGGTCCCAGTCATAGCATATTTGATCGGAGGCTGGTACGCCTACTGGGGACAAGCCTTACTAGCAATAATTTTTGGCGTCCTAGCAGTTTTCATAAAAACCCATTATTATTGGGAGGAAGACTGAGGTGGCCCCTCCAATACCTGAAACAGGACCAGAAGTAATGATCGGCGTTATCACAGCCATAGCCGCATTCCTAACCATAAGCATTCTTTTAGGATTTTTCATGAGAAAAAAAGCTAAAAACTTCGAAGAATGGCTGGTAGGCCGCAGGGACATAGGACCTCTTGTAACTGGTTTCGCTTTGGTTGCATCATATTTGAGCGGTTGGGCAATATTTGGAAATGCTGGTTTAGGTTATGCCTATGGCTGGTCAGGAAGCTGGCTCATCGGAACAACGTGCGTCGCGGGAACAGCCCTATGCTTGGTCATTGGGTACAGAATGCGAAGATACGTGACGCTGGGAGCGCGAACCGTACCAGAAATGCTTAGAGTGAGATTTGAAAGCAGAACAGTACAGGCATTGGCTGGTTTAGCAATGATAATTCTTCTCATAGTCTACTCAGTAGGACAGTACAAGGCAATGGCAACAGTTTGGACTATAACAACCAACATACCATTCTATGGAAGCCTACTGGCGACAGCGATCCTAGTGCTCGTGTACTTAATCATAGGCGGATACACAGGCACACAATGGGTTTCATGTTTCCAAGGCATCATATTAACAATCGTTGGCTGGATATTAGGCATAATCACCATTTTCTGGGCAGGTGGCTTAGGAGAAATCTCAAGAACCATTGGAACACAGACATTTACTGCTCCAAACGGCACACAGACAGGAATCCCCTTAACGGACTTCACCTTACCTCTTCCACCCCCCGAAGGCTTAGCTTTTCCAGGCGTGGACTACATAGGCGTTATAGCTGCAATGTTCATGTTTCTACTAATGGCAACAGGCTTCCCACATAACGTATCCCGTTTCTTAGGCGCCCGAAAAGTCACTAAGCGAGAGTATTGGATTATGCTGTTAATACTTATCATAGGCGGTTTAACACCTCTCTGGATCGGCGTAGCAGGGTTTGCTGCCAGAACCGTTTGGGGCAATGTCTTCATGACTAATGAATATTACCCAATGTATGGAGATTCAGCACCAGTTTATGCAAGCATAAGTGCTGGAGGCATTCCACTCGTATCTTTGTTTGCCGCCAGCGTTTTTGCAGCATCGGTTGCAACAATAGCAGGAATGGTTATGATCATGGCAACAAATATCACAAGGGACCTAATTCACAACGCCTATCCGAAAGCTTCCCCCAAAAAATTGTTGTGGCTCACGAAGCTCATGCTCATCCCATTTATTGCCATACCATTGTATTGGACCTTTACTTCGCCTCCGCCCATTCTTTCAGAGTTTATGGCTGGCTCAGCCGTGGCTCAAGCTGGCATATTCTTTTTCGTTGTCGGGGTTTCCATGTACTGGAAAAGGGCAACGAAATGGGGCGCAACAGCCTCCATAGTGTATGGGTTAATCTTAACGCTTCTCCATCCTAAAGCCTACGGAAAACTTGTTGGCTTGTACCATTGGGGTTACTGGGCTTTACTGTTGATGCTCGGTTCAGCCCTAACCTATTTCCTCGTCAGTCTAGTCACCAAGCCTCTCCCAGAAGAAAAACTCGTAAGACTGTTTCCGAAACGGAAAAGTTAGAGGCTGCTATTCTAACATTTTTTTGTTAATCTATCTCACAAACTTTTTATTCGAACCGTAAAGTATGTGTGTTGTGGTATCTTTCATGAAGCGTCGAGGAGATGGATGGATTTTCGAACCAGAGTATGAAACTATGCCTAGAGAAAAGCTTCTGAATTTGCAGGAAGAACGACTCGGAAAAATTGTTCATTACTGTTATGAACGCGTACCCTTGTACAAACAGAAGTTTAAGGAAGCAGGCATAACACCTGATGACATAAAAACCTTAGATGACCTTAAGAAAATTCCTTTCACCACAAAAGAAGACCTTCGAAAAGCTTATCCGTTTGGAATGTTAGCCGCAGACATGAGCGAAGTCCTAGAGCTACATGCAAGTTCTGGAACGACAGGGCATCCAACGACTTGTGCATACACCAAAGGAGATTTGGAAGTTTGGTCGAAAGTCATGGCGAGAATTTACGCTTCCGCTGGAACAAGAAAGGGCGACATTGTTCAAAACGCATATGGATATGGCTTGTTCACCGGCGGGTTGGGTTTTCACTACGGAGCCCTCAAAATCGGAGCGGCAATTCTCCCAATTTCAGCTGGTCAAACCGAACGACAGCTAAAACTTGCTAAAGAGTACGGAACAACAGTTCTAACTTGCACCCCCACGTATGCAGCACATCTCGGCGAGTTCGCACGTGAAAAACTTGGGATAGACCCTATAAAAGAATTGAAATGGAGAATCGGTTTATTCGGGGCTGAAGCTTGGTCTGAAGAGCTTAGGCAGAGAATTGAGGAACTCTTGGGACTTGAAGCCTTCGACATTTACGGACTATCTGAAATCATTGGTCCAGGAGTTTCAGTGGAATGCCCCCAACATAACGGTCTGCATATCTTTGAGGATCACTTTCTCGCAGAGGTCGTAAACCCCTCAACGGGTGAACCAGTAAAAGAGGGTGAAGTCGGCGAGCTGGTGTTGACTACTCTTACAAGGGAGACTACCCCTCAACTGCGTTTTAGAACGGGCGACTTGACTAGGCTTACCGCTGAGGAGTGCGAGTGTGGAAGAACAATCGCTCGAATGGGCCGCGTGATTGGAAGGGCTGACGACATGCTAAAAGTGAGAGGTGTGAAGTTCTGGCCGTCAACCGTGGAACACGCGCTCTTAGCTGTGGAAGGTTCTTCTCAAAACTATGAAATAATCGTTGACAGGCCAGCGGAACTTGATGTCATGACTCTTCGGGTTGAGCCGAAGAAGGAACTCTTCGAGAAGGTTGGTGGAGACCTGTCAAAGTTGAAGTCGCTCCGCGAGGAAATCTCTAATTCCATCAAGTCTGTAGTCACCGTGAAAGCACAGGTTGAGCTTGTTCCCTACGGTTCACTTCCACGATTCATGGGAAAAGCGAAGAGAGTCAGGGACTTGAGAAAGAAAAAAAGCTAAGCTCTCATCTTTTTTGTTTCTTAAATCATATATCATACTATCTAGTCTCATAGAAGGGGATGTTATGAAGACTCTAGACCCGAAGTATATTCCTATTCTAGAGGAGAAGTATGGTCGTTACTGGTGGCCAGTAGAATATCCGGAAGAAACCTCAAAAGACCCTTTCAAGAATCTGATAATTACTGTTCTCTCTCAGAATACGAGTGAGACAAACTGCGTCAGAGCATATAAGGGACTAGCTGCAAAATTCGAAGTGAAACCAGACGTTTTGGCAAGAGCAAATGTTGATGAGATAAAGGAGGCTATTAGACGCGGTGGCCTCTATAATGTTAAATCGAAGAGGATTAAAGCGCTTTCTCAAGCAGTCTTGGAAAAGTTTGGTGGAGACGTATCTTCTGTTCTTGCTTTGCCTAAGGAAGAAGCAAGGGAAAGGCTTATGGAACTGTCTGGAATCGGTAAGAAAACGGCTGACGTTTTGCTTGCGCATAGGCATTCATATGCTGAAGTTACTGTTGTGGACACCCACATGGAAAGAATAGCAAAAAGGTTGGGCTTGGTCAAGCCAGACGCAAAATATGAGGAAATTCAAGAAGCTCTTAAAGTGTTTATACCTTGGGAAAAGGGAGAGAGAACAGCAGGCTTGTTATGGCTTCTGGCAAAATACACTTGCAGAGCACAGAACCCTAAGTGTCGTGAATGCCCAATCATTAAATTGTGTGACTACGGAAGCAAGACGAGAAGAAGGAGTAGCACGCGATAATGTGCAATTTTTATATGAAGGTGTGCAAAAATACAGAGTGTAGAGTTCTTAAGGATTTGGTGAAAGCATAGATGAGAAAAACGATATTCAAGAAACTTGAGGCTCAGGGATTAATAACGAATTATAATCGTTTCAGAAAGAACTTGCCTCCAAAGCTTCCTAAAAAAGTTTTGATTTGGGATGAAACCCTGAGAGAAGGTGAACAAGCTCCAACCGTTTTTTTGACTTATGTTGAGAAGGTTAAGCTTGCTAAGATAATGGATGAGATAGGTGTAGCTATAATAAACGTTGGTTTTCCCGGGTTCTCTGAAGAGGACAAGAAAAACGTTAGAAGAATTTCAAACGAGAACTTTAAGCAGGCAAGCATAGCTGCTTCAGCACGTATAATTAGAAGCGACATAGATGCCTGCTTGGGATGTGGCATAAGGGAAATTTCAGTTTTTACACCTTTTAATGAGTTGAACCTGCAATACATGCTAAAAATGGGTAAGGAGGAGGTTTTAGAAAAAACCGTTGACTGCATCGAATATGCCAAAAAACATGGCATAAATGTGAACTTTGTGTTGGAGGACGCTTCCAGAACGCCTCTTCAGGAGATTTTGCAGATTTTTGAGGCAGCAATAAATGCTGGAGCAGATCGTTTAGTGATTGCAGACACCGTTGGTTTCCTAAGACCTTTATCAATGCATTATCTCATTTCCCATGTTGAAAAAGGACTCTCTCAACTGGTTAACAAAGATGTTCCATTCGCTATTAGATGTCACAACGACTTCGGCATAGCGACGGCAAACACGCTGGCCGCCATAGAGGAAGGTGTAAATTATGCACAGACTTGTGTGGCTGGATTCGGCGAAAGGGCGGGGCTTGCACCAATGGAAGAGGTTGTTGCAGCCTTAGAATTACTTTACAACGTAGATACAGGCGTGAATATGAAAAAACTTTATAGACTCAGTCAACAGGCTGAGAAAAGCTTCGCGTTGCTCATACAATTTCACAAGCCAATAGTGGGTGAAAACGTTTTTTCCCATGCTTCGGACAAGCATATTCACGGCGTGTTGGCTCACCCCCTCATTTATGAACCGTTTCCACCGAAAATGATTGGTAGAGAAACAATGTTTTTTTTGGGCAGACAGACGGGGAAGTATCTGGTTGAGAATCGTTTGGCACTGGAGGGGATTAAGGCAACTCCGAGGCAGGTGGATGAGATAGTTAGGAGGATAAGGAGGAGGCAGGAAAACTTGGACAAGGGTGAGATGTTAATGACGTTTTATCAGATTAAGAAGTTGTTGAGGGAAATGCGGAAAGGCTTGACAGAGGAGGACTTTTGGAAAATCGTTGAACAAGTCACAAGGCAAAAGCCTAAGCTTATGCCAGACCTCAGAAAATAATTAGATAAATGCCATCACAAACCTTATTTTGACAGTAACGTTTTAAGTCCAGTCTAAAAGATGGGTGAGAGGGATGAGGAAACCGCTTTGGGTGCCTTCTGAAGAACGTGTGAAACAGGCTAATATAATCCGGTTCATGGAATTTGTTAGCAAAAAACATGGTTTTGAGTTTGACTCTTATGATCAGTTGTATGAATGGTCAATTGAAAACATATCAGAATTTTGGGAGGCTATGTGGGATTTTGGAGAGGTAAAGGCTTCCCGTGGTTATGATGTGGTAGTTGACGATTTGGGTAAATTTCCTGGGGCGAGGTGGTTTGTTGGGGCAAGGTTGAATTTTGCTGAGAATCTTCTGAGATTTAGAGATGCTCATGCAGCTTTTATTTTCAGAGGAGAGACTCTGAAGTCGGCTAGTATGACGTATGCTGAGTTGTATGATTCTGTTGCGTGTTTAGCTAAGTCGCTACGTGAGTTTGGTGTTGTTTCTGGGGATCGTGTGGTTGCTTATATGCCTAATCTCATTGAAACGGCTGTTGCTATGCTTGCTGCTACGAGTGTTGGTGCTATCTGGTCTTCTTGTGGCATTGAGCTGGGTCCCGGAGCGGTTGTGGATCGTCTTAGTCAAATTGAACCAAAAGTCTTGTTCACTGTTGGTGGATATCCTTACAAAGGGAAGGTTTTTGATGTTTTGTCCCGTCTTAAGAAAATTGTCGAGGGAGTCCCATCGCTGAAAAAAATCGTTGTACTTCCTTATGTGGCTGAAAAACCCGATATTAGCCGTGTTCCTAATTCTGTGTTTTATGACGACTTTCTGTCTCAAGAAGGCGTTGGGGATATTCGGTTTGAACAGTTGCCTTCTGATCATCCTGTGTATATTATGTTTTCTTCCGGAACGACGGGTAAGCCGAAATGTATGGTTCAGGGAGCCTGTGGCATCCTTATTAATCATTTGAAGGAGTTAATTCTGCATACTGATTTGAAGCGTGAAGATAGGATTTTTTACATTTCGAGTCCTAGTTGGATGATGTGGAATTGGTTGCTAAGCTCTTTGGCGGTAGGAGCCACTGTAGTCTTGTATGATGGTAATCCTCTTTATCCTGATTGGGGTGCCTTGTGGAAGTTTGTTGAAGACGTGAAGATAACTATTTTTGGTTGTAGTGCAAGCTACATTAACTATCTTAAGAGTGTAGGGGCTAGGCCTGGAGAGTCGTTTGATTTGTCTTCTTTGCGGGAGATTAGTCAGACTGGTTCTGCTCTTTCGGTTGAGGGTTTTGAGTACGTTTATCTGGCGATTAAGCGGGATTTGCATTTTAATTCTATTTCTGGGGGTACGGATATTAATGGTTGTTTTGCTATTGGTTCGCCTGTTCAGCCTGTTTATGCTGGTGAGTTGCAGAGTCCAGCTTTGGGGATGAAGGTGAAGGCTTATGATGCTTCTGGTAATGCTGTGGTTGATAGGCAGGGGGAGCTTGTTTGTGAGGCTCCTGCGCCTTCTATGCCTATTTATTTCTGGAACGACCCCGATGGTAAAAGGTATAGAGACGCGTACTTCAGTGTTTATCCTAGTGTTTGGCGGCACGGCGATTGGATTCTGATTCACGGTGACACAGGTGGAATAACGTTTCTGGGACGGTCTGATTTTACCTTGAAGCCTTCGGGTGTGCGGATAGGTCCAGCTGAAATCTATAATGTTGTGGAAAGGTTTGAGGAAGTCGCTGACAGCTTGGCTGCCGGACAAGATTGGAAAGGCGATCAGCGTGTCATCCTTTTTGTCAAGCTTGCCAAGGGATTTCAGTTAACAGAGGATCTAAAAGGTAAGATTAGAAGAGCCTTGAGGGAAGAGGCTTCGCCTAGGCATGTTCCAGCCTTAATCATTGAGGCGCAGGATATTCCTTACACTTTCAGCATGAAGAAAGTTGAAAGCGCAGTCGTAAACATACTAAACGGCAGACCAGTCACAAACAGAGACGCCTTAACCAATCCAGAATCACTAGACTTCTACGAAAAAACCCTTCCCAAACTTCAAAAAGAATGAATCCCTAGTAGGCAAACTTAGCGCGCACTGGCTCCAAATATCCGTGAATGTTGAAAACTATAGGGGGTCTAGAGTTTTTCGTTTCACAAAATTTTCGCAGAGAATGTTGCGAATTATGTTAACGTATCACTAGCTCTTGTAGTATCTGCCCTGTTTCCTTCTTTGTTATGGGTCTGGGGTAGTTGTAGATTGGGCCGCTTGGCTTCTCGTTGTAGTATGGACGGTTACAGTTTGGACATCCAGAAGTGAGAAAGGGTTCTCCCGTCTGAACTATCCTCATCAAAACCTCTTTACCAACGCCGAAATCACTTATACAGTCTTTCCCGTCAAAAAACACATCTTCATACCTTGCAATTCCATGGAAAATCAAGTGTCTAGCAACTTGAACGCGTCTATACGTTAGAACTGGAGGTTGAGGATTATTTTCTAGAGCCGTTCCTGAGATCGGTGTGAATGCAAACAATGCTGGAAGAACTCTCATATCCACACATTTTTGAATTGTTTCAACCATTTCCCTTTCAGTTTCCCCCAAACCAACAATCAAATGCGTGCTAACTTTACCCTCACCAAAAATCTTTACGGCTTCACTCAGTAGCTCAATTTGTTCTTCCCAAACGTACGGTCCTCCAACAAAACGCCCCTTAACCCTATTAAAAATTCCTTCAGTAGCCGCGTCCAATGGTATGCCTATCCTTTCAACTCCAGCCTCTGCTAACCGACGCATGTTTTCACTGTTCAGCGGTTGACACGAAATTGATACAGGAACCTTGACACGTGAACAGATTGCCTTCACAAAAGCCAAAAGATGTTGGAAAACTTCGGGATAGTTCAAAGCTTGAAGACAAACACGCTTTACTTGGTTATATCTAACAGCATTCTCTATTCCATCAAGCATGTGTCTCGTTGGAAAAACAGGCCATGAAACCCTAGAAAGCATGTCAGCTCTACCGTGGCTTCCTCTAGCCTGTGGACAAAAACCGCAATTCGCACTACACTTACCTCTCCTATAAGTCAGCAAATAAGCAGTTGTAGGCATCGCATCAAGTTTTCCTCTTAGAAGTTTAAGAACTATAGCAGAGCCTAAAGACACACGAATCTTCTCAGGCATTTCCTCTTCAACGGACATATCAACACACTTTTAAGGACATATTAAATTGAATTAGCCTAATATTTGTTACAAGAGGATTAACATTGAACAACAAGGACGTCGAGAATCACATGAAAAATGTTTTGGATACAAATGGTGAAAAAGAGCTTAAAGAACACCTAAAAGACGCTGAAGAGATCAGACGGAAAAACTTCGGCAAGAAAATTCACTTCTATGCTCCAAGCTTCATGTACTATAAAACAAGTTATTACCGTTCTTCACCCACAGATTTTCCAACAATCTCAATGACCGGCAGAAGTTGTGCGTTAAAATGCAAACATTGCGGCGGAATAGTCTTGAACACCATGTATTCAGCTACTACGCCTGAAAAACTTTTGGAGTTGTGTACGTGGCTTAAGCGTAAGGAAGCTTTAGGCTGCCTAATAAGTGGCGGATGCTTACCAGACGGTTCTGTTCCCCTTGGAAAATTTATCCACATAATTGAGAAGATTAAGCGCGAATCGGGGTTAACTGTAATCGTTCACACGGGCATAATCGACTTCAAAACAGCTGAAAAGCTTAGAGATGCTGGAGTTGACGCTGCGTTAATAGATGTAATCGGCTCAGACGAAACGATAAGGGAAATTTACAGGCTGAATGTAACCGTTAAAGCTTACGAAGATTCTTTAAAGGCTCTGCACGAGGCTGATGTTGCCTTTGTCCCTCATGTTATTGTCGGGCTTCACTACGGAAAATTAAAGGGTGAACTCCACGCTCTAAGAATAATTTCAAAATATCAGCCTTCAGCCTTGGTCATCATAGCGTTTATGCCTATACATGGAACAGAAATGGAAAATGTTACGCCGCCAAAACCAATCGAAATAGCAAAAGTGATCGCAACTGCAAGATTAATGTTTCCAAAAACACCCATAGCCCTCGGGTGCATGCGGCCAAAAGGAAAACATCGAATAGAGACGGATATTCTGGCTTTAAAGGCTGGAGTAAACGCCATAGCGTTTCCAACGGAAGAAGCAATAAGATTCGCAGAAAAACAAGGGTATACAACAATTTTTTCTTCGCTTTGCTGTTCTCAAGTTTACTCAGACTTCATTGTCTAAGCTTTCCAACGGAACTCCAAAGTTGCTTCATGACTTCGTCCTTTACGGAAGAGTACTTCTTTGCGAGTTTTTTGGCAGCCTCCTTTGGCATTCCGCTTTTTACAAGTTCCTTTTCAAAGGCATTTCTTGCCTTCCTAACCTTCCAGCCTAAAGTCAACCAAATAAGAAACATGTCCAAAACTAGTTTTGATAAATGTAGTCCTCCGCTTATTATGGTTGAGATTTTCATTTTTCCACCAAAAATGGGAGAAGAGAGGCTATTCTTCTTCCTCTGTTAGGCCTTTCTCTGCAAGTTTCTTCTTGATTTTTCTTTCTATCTCTTTTTCCACTTCAGATCGAGATTTTTCGCCCTTGCCGAGGTCTAACTTCTTCATTATGTCGCCTAAGCTTGTGAACACACCGAGGTAATTTTCAGTCATTTTTACGGCTGTTTCGTCTGGCATTCCGCTTTCCTTGAGTTCCTTGTAGAATGCTCCAGCTGCCTTTCCCATGTCTCTTCCAGCCTCTTCAGAGAACACTGAGCCGACTATGCCTTTGATTAGTGCAGGCACCTCCTTAGACACGACTCCAAGTATCTCTTTGACTTCTTCGGCATCTTCCATTCCTCTCTTTTTATGCTTTTTTTCTTCATCACTCATTTCCTTTTCACCTCCATTTACTCTTATCTCGTATTAATCAACGATTTTGGAGATCGCATTTAGACTCACCTATTTGAATAAATAATCTGGGCATTATTGTTATTTGTTATGGGAAAAAGTGACCACTCACTCGGTCACTCTGCAAGTTCGTAAGCATTTCCGTACTCTTTAGCACGTTTCACTATACCTTCCTCTTCCAAGCGTTGAAGTCTGTTTCTGATTATTCTTCTTGACGCTTTTCCACGCATCCCCCGAACCTGACGTGTTATTGCAGAAATGTTTAGTCTATCACGCAAGGCGAGTGCTTGGATTATGCATCTTGAAATTTCATCTTGAGCGATCCACTTTTTCCGTAAATATTTTTCAGCAGTTTTGAGTCGTGTTGCAATTTTCAACGGTTCACCATACAAGCCTACACCCATTCGGGTCATGCGAAGGTACGGGGCTAGCCCTGAATATTCTGGATTGTTAATTATGAAGGCTTCTAGAGTTTCAAGTCTCTTCATTATCAAGTCAAGTTTTTTACTTAATTCTTCGATGGTTGAACTGCCTTCATGTGCCATTTTTTCACACGCATTTATAACTTGCCTAATTGATAAAAGCATTTGCAGTTTTCGAAGCCTCTCGAAGCAAGCTGAGCTGACAAGTTTTTCACGAACCATTGAGGATTGCAGTTTAGTTGTTTCGATTGTTTTTTCTATTTTTCAGCTTTCATGAATGGCACAAAAAGGAGAGGTGTTTGAGCTACTCAGCGCGCTTATTGATGGTTTCTCATCCGAGTTCTTTGTCGATTTCCTTTTGCAATCGGCCAAAAGATAGCGGTTTTTTGCTACCGTTCGCAGTTAGGTAGCCTTTGGTCAAGTCTTCAACCGTGGATTCCAGAAGCATCATAAATCGTGTGTGGGTAAATTCTCTTTTTGCGTCATCCTCATTTTTGCCATAAACTATTGATAAGAGATCCTCAATCATCTGGTCCATTCCATATAATTTGAGATGAAGGAGTTCGTGAATCACTAGTTCTTCCATATTTGTACACTTTGGGTTTTGATTTATCAAAAGAACTGCTTTTTTATCTTCCAGATCGATCTTGATATCTCCAGACTTTCTCCATTTGGCTTCAACCATCTTGATTGCGACATCCCAATCTCTTAATCTTAGGATTTTTTGCCATTTGTCCAGATACTCTTCAATCTCTACTTTATTGACACTCGTCTTTGAATCCTCCATCAACCCATCACCCTTTGTTTGTCGTCATGTTGCAAATTATGCGTTCATTTCGCCTTTTTTCGGGTGATGTAAAAGCCACGTTTCTCTAGTTGTTCAAGCAGTACTTTCGAGTTTGGAAACCATTGACCCCACTTTCTGCAGATGTGTTCTGTCCAGCTATAGTTATCGTAGGTGAATGTTTCTTGGCGGTTTCCTTCCAGCGGTATTTTTGCGTTTAGATTGCGGTAGTAGTCTTGGGCGAGATATCCGTCGTCCATCTTCTGCATGGCTTTTGAAATCGTGTCATGATCCAGCTTGGGGTATTTATCTTCGAAGAGAGTGAATTCTAAGGGATATCGCGGTCGTGTCGGCGGGTCTTCCGCTGGGTAACCCATCACTAATTGTACGAGAGGGAACGCTCTTTTAGGCAGGTTATATTCTTCTGCGATTTTCTCAGCTCTGTACGGTGCGCTTCCAAGGAAGCAGCTTCCAAGTCCTAGACTTCTTGCTGCAACAACCATGTTTTCCGCCATCAAAGCTGCGTCTTGAATCCCAAACATCAGTAGTGTAAGATCGTTTGTGACTAACTTCCAGTTTCTTTTAGCCATGATAAGTTCGAACTTGTAAGAATCAACGCAAATCGTAAACAATAGCGGTGCCTTGAAGGGGTTCCGCTTCTTGTTTCGTGACAATAGCACGCTGTAATACTGAGAAGCAAAAGGCGCCTGTTGACCTGCCCTAACAATTGTCTCTATCACCTCATCAGAAGGCACTTCATCAGTATATTTTCGAATTGACTTGTGATCAAGCATTGTCTGAATAACAAGATTCTTCTTCATCACATCTCCCTTCTTACCAAGCAAAGTACAATACACTTAAGATTTTTCTATATAGGGATCTATCTCATAAACTATTTCGTATGACATGTGCTCGTGTAAATCCTGAGCGCGAAAGGGATGATCCAAAACAAAATTGCTGCCGATGATATTGTCTCCGGCACTGCAACTCCGGCGCTATAAAATTCTGCCTAATAGAATATCCATGAGATAAGCCCTATTGCAAAAGCTGCTACTGCCGAGTAGGATTTTCTTTCCACAGCATAAAGAAGGGATGTAACACCCAACGAAACAAAAAACAAAATTGACACGACTAAGTGGAGAAGACCGTATACTTCGTCGAATACTGCTACTAACTGAAGTGTAGAAGCTGAGATCACTAGGCTGTAGCCAGTCCACCTTGCGTATCCCTTCAACACTTTGACTGCGTAGATTGTGAGGAAAAACCCAGTTAGAAGCAAACCGAAATTGAATATGGGTGCCACCTCGCTTTTAACAGCATGTCCAAGATCGCTCAAGGCATTCCTCTCCCAACTGAACCATGGTGAAAGTGCAATTGAAACTCCTATCGAAACATAAGCCACTAGAGGCCCAATCACACCGAACAAAGCACAAATTTTCTCATTCATAGGAACACCCTAAGCATACGCGCATTCAAGTAATAGTTCTTAAGAAGAATCAGATTATAAAACCATTTAAATCATGTTGGCTGGAACAAACCTTCTCAGCCTCTGCAAAGACCGCATTCTCTCCTTGCTCCCTATTTTCGCTTCTTGTATTGCTTGCTTGAGTATCCGTATTGACTCGTCCATGGCTCTGCGGTTTACTGGTCTCGGCACTCCGTCTTTTCCTCCATACGCAAAAGAATATTTGACTGGGTCTTTCCAGCTTGGTTTTTCACCGTAAATCAGCTCTGCAATCAAAGCTAAGCCTCGAATAGTGGCTGGACCCATACCTTTGAATCCTAACAATTCCTCGTAATTTTGAGGTTTGAACTCGTAAACTTCTCGTAAAGCCTTCCAGTTTATGTTCCTCGGCATAGACAAGACGTCAATTGGATATTCTTTCCATGCTGGTTCTGATGTTTTTGGCATCCACTCCTGTAGCGACTTTTGGTAGGCTGGTCTGATAGACATGATCATGCGCTTGATCTTTCTTGGCTTTTCTTTGACTATGTCTACTGATGTCTTTCTGCAACTTTCACTCATTTTGGCTGTCATGTCTAAGACAATGTCGCGTTTTACGTCGCCAACTATGGCGTCATGTGGTTCAACAACAAAGTTTTTGGCGTTGTCGGAAAGCCAATGGTAACGTCTGGCTGTGCGGTCTTGCGGGCACATGCCTTGTTGTATAACAGCCCATTTTCCATCTTCAGCCAAAAAGAAAGTGTGGTGATAAAGCTGGTAGCCAGCTTGAATAGCCGTGTTATCAACTTTGGCACTCATTCTGCTTGCGTACTGCAAGTTGTGAATTTTGTTGTTTGAGAAACCAAACCTTTCGCCGATGTTTCCAATTTCTAATGGTGTCTGCCTAGAAACCTTGCCTTTACCGCCACAAACTGCTATGCTGTGGTCTTCTGGCACAACAGCCTGTTTCAAAACTCCTGTAACGACTGTTGTTACACCTGATGAATGCCAGTCATAACCTAAAACGCAGCCTAAAGCCTGAAACCAGAAGGGATCTGAAATTCGCTTTAGAAAATCATCAGTGCCATACTCATCAATGATAATTGTCACAATTTCTTTGGCGAGTTTTCGCATGCGGATAACTAGCCATCTCGGCGCCTTTCCATAATGAAGTGGAAGCCTGGCAACTCCAGTTCTCTGCACAGCAACACCTTTCCAATAAGGAATAGGTTAAAAAGTGTTTAAAGCCTTCTGGAAGTGCACGCTAAGTATGGAGTGCCAACGAAGATCTTAGAGGTTTTCGATCTGAACTGGCTCAACTGAATCAGCTATCTTGAAGCCAAAGATCTTTGAATAGAAGTAAAGTTCAGCGTCAAGTGAGCGTTTAATGTTCTCGGCGCGTCGAAAGCCGTGTTGCTCACCATCAAATGGGATGTAAGCTACGGGCAGTCCCTTCTCGCGCAAAGCCTTGACCATTAACTCAGCTTGACTGGGAGGAACGACTTTATCCTCAAGTCCTTGGAAAAGGATCATTGGGCATGAAATTTGGTTGACGAAATGAATTGGCGACCGTTCTCTATAGAGATCACGCTGCTCAGGATAGGGACCTATCATCCGGTCCAGATAACGTGTTTCGAATTTATGAGTATCTTTCGCCAACGCTTCCAGATCGCTGACTCCATAATAGCTTGCGCCTGCTCTGAAGATGTTACGGAATGCGAGTGCGCAAAGTGTTGTGTATCCACCCGCGCTACCCCCGCGAATAGCAAGTCGATTACCATCAACCTCTCCCATTTTGACTAGGTAGCGCGCCCCATTAACACAATCGTCAACATCAACGACGCCCCACTGACCGTTGAGCCGCTGCCGATATGCACGACCGTAGCCACTGCTACCTCCATAATTCACATCAAGCACAGCGATACCGCGGCTAGTCCAATATTGAACAGCCCAAGAAAGCGTAGTAGAAGTGGCAGCAGTCGGCCCACCATGACTTTTCACTAGAAGCGGCGGTCGCTCTTCCGATGGACCAGTGAAGTCGCGGTTTCGTGGGGCATAGAAAAAGGCATGCGCAGTAAGCCCGTTCTCAGTTGGAAATTCGATCGCTTTTGGAATCGACAAATATTCAGCATTAATCAGTACATTACTGGAACGCCGCAATACCTCAATCTCATGTGTTGCAAGGTCAAGCCTGACGATTGACGGTGGTTCAGTTGGCGATCCCGCGATAAATACAGCCAGACCTGATGATGCACGTAGTCTTCGAATTTCTGTGTAAGGTGTCTTGATACATTCAAGTTTGCCTGTCGCAGTGTCAATGGTTGCTAGACGCCAAGTTCCTTGCTCAGTGTAGGCGCAGATAATACAGCCTGCAGATTCGAACGAGTAAGTTGACATTCCGAAGACCCACTGCGGTCTTCCGAACTCAGCCTTCATCTTACACAAAGGTTTGATGTTTTCTTTATCCCAACGATAAAGGTTCCACCAACCAGTGCGGTCGGAAACAAAGTATAGAACGCCGTCTGGCGACCACTCTGGCTGAAAGACGGATTCGTCAGTGCCGCCTGCAACTCGTTCGGGATGGCTTAACGAGCCGTCTCCTCTTAGCTCACCGACCCAAAGTTCGGTTCCATCCCACGGCATGTTCGGATGGTTCCATGTGAGCCATGCTAAGCGAGAACCGTCGGGGTTGAGACGAGGAGACGAGTAAAAATCGTTCCCAGAAACGAGAACATTGCCACTTTTGCCGCCCTCAAATTTGAGGCCTATCAAAGTGTTTGCTGGCTCTCGTCCAGCAACTGTGTGATCTTCACGAACACAAATTATGCGACTTCGGCGGCGGTCAATGACAATGTCAGCATAACGTAGCTCGGCCTCAGGGGTGATTGGGCGTGCTATGGCTTCGGGTTCCTGACGATAGATTCGTTGGTCAGCGAAGTTCGAAAAGTAGATTGTGCCGTCAATAATGGCAAATGCACCTCCGCCGTACTCATGAACGCGTGTACGAGCGTTGAATGGAGACTGCGTCATATCAGTTGTCTTTCCGTCTGGTGTCCGTCGCACGATGATGATTCGTCCCCCTTCAGTTGGACGTAGCTCATTCCAGTAAATATCCTCATCATCAAGAATTATCTGTCCAAGCCCCACAGTTCCTGAGGCAACCAGCTCCGAGGTAATGGGAGATTTCCAAGAGCCGTACGAAGCTACTTGTGGTCTGCTCATCTTAGTTCCAACTTTTATCTATTCTTTTCTTGTTGACTTTCATGCCTTTAGCTCTTTATTGAAATATTTTGTTCTAGTTTCTCATTTTTAGTATATGACCTTCGCGATCGATTTCTCCTCGGTGAATTCGAGTCGTGGATACAGGAACATGATTTTCTGAAGGAATCATGCCTATAACCACTATATGCAGCGCAGACAGCCCAATCCTTTTCCTTTCCTCATTGATTTTAACAGCCGTAGATTCTGTTTCTTTACTTACAACCAAAGCTTCAACGCAGCCTTTAGACAACGTCACTCCATAAACGTCATCTAAAGTAATAATTCTGGTTCTGTTCAAAAACTCATGCTCATGTAAAAAAGCCTTTAACTCTTCTAACCTCTGCTTGTACGGCGCTGTTAGATGTGGCTTATTCAGTTTCTTGGCGAACTCGTCAGAACTTAAACCGATTAAAACTTGCTCGCCCACCTCAAAAGCTTTCACAAGCAAGGCTCTATGTCCCTTGTGAAACTTGTCGAAGGTGCCGCCAACAGCCACGGTTTTGAACTTTTTACTCATTTGCTTTCACGTTTTACACGTATTAACAGGCTATAAGGTTATTTTGGTTTGATTTTTTCATTTACAACATCAAGAATTTTCCTTGCGACTTCTCGTTTAAGGGCTAATGGAATATGAACTACTTTTTTCTCCCTATCTACAATGAAAATTTCGTTTGTTTCGGTTCCAAATCCTGCACCTTTCTTACCCACATCATTCACGATGATTAAATCAGCATTGGCTTCTAACAATCGCTCATAAGCACTTTCAATCAAACCCTTCTTAGACAACTTGTATTCTGCACGAAACGCTACAAGAAACGTTTTAGGGCTAACCTTTTTCACATGATCGATAATTTTCTTGGTAGGCGTCAGTTTCAAATCAAGCGAATGAAGCTTATGCGTTGAAACCTTATGAGAAAATGGTTTTTTAACGGTCCAGTCAGCGGCTGCAGCTACAGCTATCACCACATCATATTTCTTTGATTTTAACTCGGAAATAACTGCTTCACGCATTTGCTCTGTTGTTTCAACAGAAATCACGTCGGCATCCAATGGAGGAGTTACTCTTCCTAATCCGTAGACGAGTGTTACTTCTGCTCCGCGATCTAAAGCTTCTTCTGCGATTGCAACGCCCATTTTTCCAGAGCTTCTGTTTGTGATGACACGGATGGGGTCTATGTGCTCGATAGTGGGCCCCGCAGTAACTAGCACCCTTAATCCAGAGAAATCCTGTTTAACCGCAAGTTTACGAATGACCGCATTGGCAATCTCCTTTGTTTCAGCAATTTTTGCCTTTCCTTCTTCAATTCTTGGGCCAACAAACTCAACGCCTAACGCTTTTAGTTTCTTAATGTTCTCAGTTAGTATTGCGTGTTTATACATGGACTGGTGCATGGCTGGAACAATAATTATGGGTGCGTTTGAGCCGAAAGCCGTTGAAACAACAGACGTCACAGTTGTGTCATCTATTCCGCAGGCAATTTTGCTTATCGTGTTCGCTGTAGCTGGAGCAACAAGAACCAAATCAGCCTTTTTAGGGTGTTCTCCAACCAAAGCCACATGTTCGATTTTCCCAGTTAACTCTGTTACCACAGCGTTTCCAGTTGCCCATTCCATAAGATACGGGTGAATAATTTTCTGCGCCATCGGCGACATTACAGCGAAAACTTCTGCTCCATGTCGCATGAGCGTTCTAGCGATTTCTGAACATTGGACAGCTGCCACGCTGCCAGTTATGCATAAGACTATGCATTTGTCTTTCAACTCTTTTCCTTTCGTTCCTACAATGTCTTTAGATGGATGAACCGACAATGTTTTTCAACCTCCCAGTTTATTGACGATGTCTTTTAAATCTTCTAGGAATTCTTCAATATGCTGTTTTTGAACGTGAGGCATGACGACTATTCGAATGTGATTTGGGAATAGGGAAACTGCCCATTTTCTAAGTCTCAACTCTTTTGCTATTCGGCGAATGTCGAATACTTCAGATTTTATCCCAACAATGTTCATGACTGGTTCAGTCATTATGTCTAAACCATTAATTTTCTGAATTTCCCCCGCAAGTTTCCGTGTCAAACGCATACAACTTCTGACAATTCTTTTGTAACCTTCTCTCCCCAAATGCTTCAGCAAAGCCCAAACAGCAATAACTGAAGCTCCAGAGCGTGTCCCCACAATAGTGGCTTGCTCACTTTCTCCTCCAGCCAGATAAGAAACGTTCCAAGCAACAGCTTTTCTTAGGCTTTCATTCCGAAATAGTATTCCGCCAGCAGGAATTGGAGCTAAACCCATTTTATGTGGGTCAATAGTGATGGAGCATACCTCGGGCAGTGAGAAATCAAAATCTGGAACGCCAGATCCTAATTTCTTCAGAAATGGAAGAACAAAACCTCCGAAGGCTGCATCCACGTGAAGGTACAAGTCTTTTTTTACGGCAATTTCAGAAAGTTCCGATATTGGATCAACGACGCCTAAACCAGTTGTTCCAGCCACGCCAACAATTGCTATGGTGTTTGAATTTACTGCCTTTTCAACTGCTTCTACGTCAACTTGAAATCTGCTGTTCAACCCAACTCTAACAGTTTTCAAGCTTAACAAATCTGCAGCTTTGAAGAATGAGTAATGTGCAGAAGTGGGCACGATAACTTCACAGTGCTTCTTTCTTGAAAGTTTTTTTGCAGCCCACAAGGCCAAAGTGTTAGCCTCTGTTCCGCCTGTGACTATGTGACCTGAAGCCTTTGGGTTTGAAAGCAACGTGCCAAGCATGTGTATCGTTTCTTTTTCTAGCTCAACTAGAGCTGGGGAAAGCCCTGAATCGCCTAAGTTTCTATCGAGAAAGCGAGTGTAAACTTCTCTAGCTAAAGGATGTGGACAAGTGCACATGGACCCGATGATTCTTCCAGAACTGTACGTAAAGTCCCTGCTAAGTCTTGACTCAAGTTCCTTGAGCGCTGAACTCTGAGGCAAACCTTCGTTTTCCATTTTTATAACCCTCTCCAAGCTTAATGATAAGTGTGCTCATCGTCTGGATAATTGTCAGCAGAAACCTCTTCCACAAACTTAGCCACAGCATCCTTTATCACTTCGTTTAGATGGGCGTATCTCTTCACGTATTTCGGTCTGAAGCTTTCATCCAAACCCAGCATGTCATTTATTACCAAAACTTGTCCATCACAGTGTTTTCCAGCGCCTATGCCGATTGTCGGAGCCTTCACATTTTCAGTTATTCTCTTCGCTAAGCTTTCAGGTATGCACTCTAAAACTATGGAAAAAACGCCCAACTTGTCCAGATTCAAAGCGTCTCGAAAAATCTCTTCAGCTTCTTCAGGCTTTTTCCCTTTTACACGATAGGTTTCAGCCATTTGAGGAAGCATTCCAACATGCCCCATCACCGGAATTCCCGCATCAATTAAAGCTTTTACAACTTCTGGTCTATTTCCTTCAATCTTAACTCCGTGAGCTCCAGCCTCTAGAAACTGCTTAGCATTTCTCAAGCCGTCTTCCACAGTGTTGCAGCTGTTTATCGGCATGTCTCCGATAATTGGCGTTTTTTTGGCTCCTTTCGCCACATTTTTCGTGTGATAAATCATATCGTTCATAGTTACGCTTTTTGTGTTGGTGTGACCTTGCACAACCATTCCTAAACTGTCGCCGACTAAAATTAAATCGATGTCAGTTCCGTCAAGTATCTTTGCTATTTGGTAGTCGTAAGCCGTTAGCATTACGATTTTTTCTCTGCCCTTTTTCCGCTTAATTTTTTCTTGAAATTTCATTTTTCTCATCCATGAATTTTATCAAGCACACAAGCGTTTCGTTCACTGGCGTTGGAATGTGATGTTTTCTGCCTAACTCAACTACTTTTCCGTTTAGAAAATCAATTTCAGTTTTCTTACCTTTCATTACATCTTGGTACATAGAAGAAAAATTCGTATAACTGGAGATTTTCTCGTCAACTTTTTTCTCCAAATCTTTGGGAAAGGTTATTCCCTGCGCTTTTCCAACTTTAACACATTCCGTAGTAATTCTATGTCGAACAGTTTTCAACGAATCCGAAACAAGTTCACAATTTCTAACATGGAAAAGTGCTGATAACGGATTTGCTACACAGTTCACAACCAGCTTGTTCCATACTTCCATGTTTATATCATTGAAAAGCCTTGTCTTTAACATGCACTTGGCAAAAATTTCAGCGATTCTTTCTGCAACTTCATTCTGCTCAATAATCGTTTCGCCACTCCAAAATCTCACTCTTCCAGGTTCAAAAAATTCAGCCGCCATCGCTGTTACACCTCTCAAAATTTTGGCTTTGTCACCAGCTACGCGCTTGACGACTTCTTCGTTTCCAAGACCGTTCTGCAAGACCAGAATAACCGTATCTTTTCTCAGAAGTTTCTTTATTCGCTTAATGGCTTTTGCCGAGTCGTATGCCTTTGTGGTTAGAATAATTAGCGTGTTTTCAGGTATTTCACAGATTTCGGTGTCAGCCTTAAGATAGAAAGTTTGGTTTATGTCTCCGGAAATTGATAATCCTTTTGAGTTCACAGCGTCCACATGGGCTTTATTCCCAATCAACATTACATCGTTTTTCTTAGTCAGTAAGGCTCCGTAGATGCTTCCGACGGCGCCAGCGCCTAAAACAATAATTTTGTTAAAGCTCATGTTTTTCATCCTCCGAGGTGATGTATTCGCCTTTTTCAGCAAGTCGTGAAAGCCTTTCTTTGATTAGGGTTATGGATTCACCTAAGTTTTTCTTGTTGTCAAAGTTCAGCAGAATTTCGTGGCATTTTTTCAAGTTTTGCTTTAGTTTTCCTGATGTTTCCACAAGCTTCGGTGTTGCTCTTACAACATTGTCGACTATGGTGATTGCTGCTTTTTGTGCTGTTCGCGAAAGAGGATTTAGGTCTATTGCTATCACTTTTTTTCCCATTTTAACGAGGGCTTCCGTTCTGTCTCCATCTTCTAACGGTACTAAAACCACGTCAGCCACAAGTATGCCTCGCGGGTCTACACGTCTCCTCTCGCTTCCTAGCTCGGGAATTCTTGCAGAAGCATCTTCACCTACTCCTAAAACCTCACGTGCACCAGCCTTTTCAAGCAACTCCTTAATTTTCAGCTCCCTTTCAAGCGACCTGTAAAACAGGTTGACCTCAATTTTTGCGTTCGTAGTCTGAGCTAGCCTTACTATTTCTTCAGCTACTAAGGCGGCTGTGTTCCCATTAACGGAGATGACTGCTTTTTCAGCTGTCAGAAGCGTTGCTACAGCTGCTTTTATAGCGTTCAAGGCTGGTTTAGTTGTTTTTTCGCCTAACATATAGTCGAAGGCTTCCCCTCGACCGTGTGCTATGAGGCCAGCAGCCGCCACAACTCCCTTATGGTAATATTCGATTAGTTTTTCTCGTGTTCGAAGGGATTCTGCTCTAGGATGTTCTGGCGGAATCTTGATAGTTGTCATTTCAGTAGTCGTGCTCCTTCAAAGTCGATTTTGCTGACAATGATTTTTCCGTCTGGACTGTGCTTACGGAAGATTTGGAGAAGTTCTTCAAGGAATTCTTGTTTGATTAAAGTGAATGCGGCTTCTCCGAACATTGGCATGCTGCAAATGAAGTTGGCGTTATCCGTTGCATTTAAGGTTCTCCTCGTTTTTTCAGTTACTAATCCTATGTGCTCAGCGAATTGACGGGAAAAATCCATGAAGTTTGTGACGTTTGGCTCTTCAATCAACTTGTCAACGAGTTTTCCGCCGAACTCGTTTATGCGTTTACGAATTTCTTCGTCTGTTAGGAACTTTTTTGTGGGTAATTGTCCAAAGGTTAGGCAAGCAACTACATAATCTTTTGGGACAGGCACATTTTTTATTTCTCCAATTCCCGGCGCTCCTGGCTTAACTCTTACTTCTACACCGCCGAAAGCTTCAGCAATTACTGTGCCGAGTCCCGTTTTACATTCAACTTCAGCCACATGCGCCATTTGGGCAGCCTCCATTTTAGACATGCCCAAACCAAAAACGTCGTTTACGGCTAGGGCCAAGCTTAAGGCTCCAGCTCCGCTGCTGCCGAATCCAGCTTCGATTGGAACGTCAACGTGATGCTCAACAATAATTTGAAAGTTTTCCATTTGTTTAAAGCGGGAAAGAAAGGCGTCTACAACATGTTTGGAGACTTCTGCAGAGCTTGAGGCGAAACCGTTAATCTTGACTTGTAAGGAGTCTTTCATGGCTTTTCTAATCTTTACGATGGTTTTGACCCCTCGGCTTAATGAAACGCCAGCTCCTTTAGAACCGGCATGCAAGAGGTTTGTTGGCTGATCAAGTATTTGGAAGAAACCTGTAATATGGCATGGCGCGAAAGCTGCAGCCTCTTTCATATTTGACCCCTTGGGCAATGAAGTTCGAGGAAAAGTCTTAGATAAGAATTCTGTATGAATTGTTTAAACACGTTTAAACTTCAACATCATTTTTACTGAACAATGTACAATTTGGTTATTTGGGTTTTCTGAAGATTTTGCCTCCGTCATTGTATTCACCTGTCACATATTCGAATCCTACTTCTGCAAGCTGGCAGGCTTCTCCACTGTCGGTTGCTACTCTTACAGTGAATTCGTCATCTGTGTTGTTGAATAAAGCTTTTTCAAGTCTATGTAGATCAGTGTGTTTTGAATGTTTTTGTGTCCTATAAGCTTCTGAACGTATAGGCTGTTTTTGGTTCTGTGGTCTTCTTTTGTGGCTTTCCAATGTCTGAAGGTTGTGAACTTTATGTGTAGCAGCCTTGGATTCTGCAGTTTTCTATCTGTCACTTTGCGGCGATAATAGAAGTTTCTGTAGAGTGTGAATGTGTTGAGGATTCTGGCATCTTTTCCGATAGGGCTTAAGCCTTCTTATTAATTCCGCTGAAATGCTGAGGATCCTTGGGCTATGCCTTTTACCGGCTTGCTCATGATGATTGTCATTGCTCCTTTGTTTATGTCCGCCCATGTGGCATCTCCTAACTCACCGGGTCTGCCTCTGTTTCTTTGAGGGTTTGAAGGAAAGTTCCGAGTTTTTTACCGTTTACCGCAATCAACTTAGTTCAATCTCGCTTGGAATGAAAGGAAACGTTTGAGCTCGTTTGTACCTAGACGCGTTCCATGTTAATCCTTCTTTTTCTAGGAAGCAACTGTAGGTGTTAACGTAGTTTGCCTTTGTTCCGTCACTCATGTCTCTTGCACAGCTAAGACTTTCTTAACTGATTCAGGATCGGCTAGACACGCGCGTCGCGCTACTCATAGAACACTTAAACTAACAAACCTGGCGAACAAGTACGGTCCAACAAGAAAGCTTATTTTAATGTTCGATTGAACTAAACAAAATGTTCAAAGCAATGAGCAAAACATTTCAAACACGCTTGTTTTCCACAAGTTTTTCGAGCCACTTAAATCATGCAGTGCACTATTTCTAAAGCAAACAGCAAAAACGAGGTTTTAGGATGAATGAAAGACGTCTATGGCGCCATCTTTTCACGCTTTTAAAGTTAGCTGAAATGGGAGCACATCAGAGAACCGCAAAAATTTCAACAGAGTATTTAGCGAGGAAACTAGGCATGTCACAGCAGACAGCTTCACGTCATTTAATCGAATTGGATAACGAAGGATGGATTAAGCGAACTATAACGCCTGAAGGATGCCTCATAAAAATCACAGACGCTGGCATCAAAGAACTGAAAAAACTATATTCAAACCTACGCTTCTTGATCGAAGCCGCGTATCCTCCTTCAGTAACTCTAGAAGGAGTAGTTTTCACAGGATTAGGCGAAGGCGCCTATTACATAACAAGAGAACATTACAGAAAACAGTTCATAGAAAAATTGGGTTTTGACCCTTATCCGGGCACGCTTAACTTGAAGCTCACAACAGATTACGATGTTAAAACATGTTTGGAACTTGACGGTTATCCAGCAATCGAGATGGAGGGATTCGAAAGTGAAAACCGCACTTTTGGACGAGTAAAGTGTTATCCAGCAATAATAGAAAATAAAGTGAAAGGTGCCTTAATCTCGGCTTTAAGACGCCACTATGACGCTTCAGTAATCGAAGTTATTTCCCCCGTTTTTCTAAGGAACCATCTTAAACTCAAGGATGGACACAAAGTGAAGGTTGAGGTTCTAACGCTTCCGTAAAGGTGGATAATGTGGTGGGGCTTCATCGTTTGAATGGCAACGTGTATGCCGTTACAGCGCTTTTCCATCTTTCCAAGGTGGGTGTCAACGCGGGATTTGTTACAACCAAAAATTCAATTATCCACATTGATGCTGGCATGACCGTTACTGACGGAAATTACCTTTTAGCACAATCGAGGAAAAAAGCCAAGAACAAGGAAAACCTTCCTTATTCTAACTCACCATCACTCAGACCATACGTTCGGCATGCGAGCATTCAAAGAAGCAGGCGCAAAAATAATCGCCCACAAAAATGCTCGCAGTTTCCTCTCCTTCAGAACACCCCCATTATTTCGCACAGTTCTCAAAACATACAAACCTTTCATCGTCAAACGCATGGTTAAGGATTACTGTTACACAAAAGAAAAAGCAGAACAAACTTTTGGAGACGTAAAACTGTTTCTGCCAGATGAAATTTTCAAAGAGGACATGAATCTTCAAATAGAGGATGATGAATTACTCTTGCTCTACACTCCTGGACACGTGCCAAGCGGAATATCAGTTTACCATCCTAAATCTAAAGCACTCTTTGCAGGCGATACAGTTTATGAAGGAATGCCTTTAACCACAAGATTTGGCGGACCAAAAGAGTTGAAGCTATGGATACGAAGTCTTGAAAAGCTGGATGAACTTGACATTGAAAATATAGTGCCTGGTCATGGAAGAATTTGTGGCAAAGAGGAAATTCAAAGGAACACAGATTATTTAGAAGACCTTCTAAGTCAAAAATGACTTCACGGATAAGAATAACCGTATTCGTACACCGCTCTTAATCTGCGTCTTGAAGCCAATGCATAACCAATCAATAAACCAGCAACCAAGCCACCCAAATGAGCCAAGTTGTTCACATTTCCACCCGAACTCATCATCAACCAAAAGAAGGAAAACAATAATGCCCCCATTATTGATTGGCCGACTGCACGCTTGATATAAATGGTGCATGCGCCGAACAACCCGAAAATAGCACCTGAAGCTCCAGCAGAAACCATAAAAGGCCCGAAAAGCAAAGTCAACAAATTCCCAGCTAACCCACTCAAGAAATAAATGGCAAAGTATTCTTTGAAAGCAAACAATTCTTCTGCCCTAAGCCCAAAAATGAGTAGAAAGAACATGTTGCCCAAAAGATGTACGACGTTAACATGGACGAACATGGCTGTGAAAGGCTGCCAATACCAACCGCTCATTACAAAATAGTTGTATTGACCGTAGTCGCGAATAACATGATAATTTATCACAACAAAGTCCGCGCTAAGTACAGCAGTATAAACGTAAAAAATCATGTTCAATGCGATAATCACGTAGGTCAGCATAAACTTTTTAGAACTTCTGTACATAGATCTCTCATCTTCTATAATGCCTGATGATTTTCTGTTTGATTTTTGAGGAGCTGTTCAACTCCTCTTCTTCAAACTTTCCAATTTTCACAACCTTAATCATCAATCCCTTTTCTTTCATGTAATTTCTCACAACTTGTTCGATGTCGCTTCGATCATATCCTAGGGCAATTACGTCTGGCTTGATTTTTTGAATAACCTTTTCAATGTCAAAATCCTCATAGCCAAGGATGGCATCATCAACAACTTTCAATGAGCCAACAAGTGCTCTTCGCTGATTTTCAGGTATGATGGGTTTCGTTCCTCGCCTTTTTTCCACAGTACTATCTCTCGCCACTATAACTATCAGTTCAGCGTTTCGCCCACCAGCCCTTTTAGCTTCCTCTAAATACTTCACATGTCCAAGGTGAAGCAAATCAAATGTGCCTGAAGCCAAAACTATTTTTCTCTTTTTCTTCCCTTCTTTTTCGTTGGCCATTCAAATTTCACGGCTCCCAGCAGTTTTAATGCGTCGAGCAAGCCTTCGCAGTAGGCGACAGAAGCTAAGCTTACCTCAAATTTCTTTTGATCCCTATAATATTTCGCATCCTCTAAATAGGTTTTAACATATTGCACAACCTTCCCAATGTTTTCCGCATTTATGTTTGTTGAATCTTCAACGGTTTCCATATTCTTTAGAACGTAATCGGTAGAGCCTATATACTTCGCGACAAGCTTCTCCAAACTCATTCAACCATTCTCCCTCAAACTGTCCGGCGCACCAGCCAAAACTATGAGAGCTTCAGCTTCCATAAAATGAAGTTTGCCGGGGAAGATTATGCTGTGTGGCGGGTCTCCAAAATCGTAGTTTAATAAGTCTTTCAGAAAGCCAGCCTTAACTGTTGGATTGTTGCTTCCAGCCCTCGCTATGCCCACCACAAACGTATCCATCGTTACAATCTTCTCTTTTCGCTTCTCCTCAATCTTCAAAAGCGATTCCAATCCCTCATGAATTTTCATGTAACGATTTTCCTCCACTTTAACATCTAACAGGCAAAGGGTGTGAAGCCCAAGCTTCTTGTTTTGGGCGATAACCTCATACGGCGTCTCAGATGGATTCTCACTTGGTAAAGGTATTGTTACACTTTTACCAAACTTGTAATTGTGCAAGCCAGACAATCCCATCACAGCAGAAAGTATGGAAGCCCCATGAACGACGCGTGTTTTTATTCCAAGTTTCTCCGCATGTATCCTCAAAGCAACATGAGTAGTGGCTATAAGCGGGTCACCTGGAACAAGCAAAACAACCTTACCAGTTTCAGCCGTTTCTAATATTAATTTTCCACTCCTTTCTTCAAGCTCCTCCCTTGAAACTATCTGAAGCTTTTTGCCGGAAATCTTTTCTAAATTTTCCTTTGAAAAATCAGGCATTAAATTCGTGTAAAGCTCTATGAAAACATTGTTCGCTGTTTTAATCTCTTCTAAACCACGTAAGCTTATTCCCATCTCATCGTGCAAGCCAAGTCCAACGAAAACAATTTCACCCAAAGCTCTAACCCTCACAACCAAAAATAGAAGTCAAAACTTAAAACTGTTCGTCCACAAAACAAAGAAGCTAAATTTATTAAAGTGATAATAACTGCATAACTACGAAAAACACAGGGCCCGTAGCTCAGCAAGGCTAGAGCGGCGGACTAACCACTAGACGGGGTTAGGTTGAGGCTCTTAACCCGTAGGTCAGGGGTTCAATTCCCCTCGGGCCCGCCAAAAACATCTTTTTACTATAAAGCTTCGATTTTTTCCTTTAACGATCTTATGTTAAAATCAGAAGTTGTAATGCTCAAAAAACGCCTCTTTCGCGGTAGTATTCATGATTACGGAATGTTTGTTAAAGAATTCTCTGTTATTATAAAGGCTTGATGACGATGGATGCCAAAGTAAAAAAGTTAGCAGTGACGCTTACAAGACGGCATAGTAACGGTTGTTAAAGCTTCTATGAGATGGTTTGTTCCGTATTGGTTTTATCGGTTTTTGCTGTTGCTCTTAATTCCAATAATCATTTTAGTGACTGCTTGGTATTATGGTTGTGACATGCGAAAGAGAACCTCAAAAACCTAGAATCAGATTAACATTAAGACGTTTCAAGTTTTATTTCTAAAAGCCAAAAAGTGACGGAAAACCTTCTCCTTTCCTCGCTTAGGACAGAATTGTATAAGATTTGACTTTATAAAACACTTGCTGTTTGCGTCGGCATATATCACCTTTGAAAATATGCTCTGTATATTGGTCATTTCAGTTTTTGAAACTTTGCTTTTAGGCTTGTTTGAGATTGGTTATGTTGAGTTGAAATGTTTGAACAAATCGTTTCCAACGCTGTTCAGATGTTAATACTGATTTTTCTGGTTACACTAGCGTTCCTTGTGATTTGGGGTGCACTTTGGGTGCGGGCATACAAGAAAGCTAAGTGAACGCTGACAACTAATACGAAACACATAAATTCGATTTCATTATCATAGGAATTTCGGTCGGGCGGTAGCTCAGCTTGGTAGAGCTTCCGAGTCAGCATAGGCTTATGGCATTAGCTGGCGGAGACGCTGTAGACGCCTACCTGTGGCGGGTGTCACCCAGCCTATCAAGCGTACATGCAGAAACCGGATTGTCGCAGGTTCAAATCCTGCCCGCCCGACCAGTTGCATGCAATGAATGGTTAGTCAAGGCAAAATAGTTTCATTTCAAACAACAAATCGTCTATTAATTGTCTTTAGCCAAGAGTTTGAATTTTCCGTTACCTGTGAATGAGGGATTGATAATCCAACGTGTGCCATTGTCAACAGTTACTCTTCGACTCGGCGGATTTCGAACACAACAGGGTTCTCGGCGTCAGGACAAGCATTGAATATTACGTCTTTGTCTTCAGCCCAAGGGAATTCTACTCCATAAAGCATGGCGAAGATCTTCGGAAGCAAAACCATGAGTGCACTGTAGCAGATGTCACCTCTGACTGATTTGCCATCAAAAACTATTTTGTCCCCCACTTTATGTCCAAATGCACATTTTCCCTTCTGACTCTTCACAGTGACTTTAATGATGCACGACACGTGAATTCACCATCGAACAATGTACTTTTCTACGTTTATAAATACACGCACCTTATGGTGAAAAACTAATGACGCCATCCATCCAAAACCGCGTCTGCCATCATAAACACATAAAAACACGGATTTTCATTCTACAAGTGAAAAAGGAAGCGAAAAAGTATGGAAGTTTTCGAAGTTATAGAGAAAAGGAGAAGCGTAAGAAATTATAAGACATCAAACGTGCCAAATGAGGACTTAAAGAGGATTCTGGAGGCTGCTCGTTTAGCACCGTCAGCTGGAAACCGTCAGCCTTGGCGTTTTATAGTCGTTCGAACCTCTGAACAGAAGAAGCTTCTTGCGCAGGCTGCACGGAATCAAATGTTTCTGGCGGATGCTGGAGTCATAATCGTGGCTTTGGCGGATGCTGAGGCTTCACTTAAATGGTGCAAACAGGACGTTATGATTGCCGTTGAACATTTGGTTCTGGCTTCTACAAGCTTAGGTTATGGCACTTGCTGGATAGGAGCTTTCGAAGAAGAGCAGGTGAAACAGTTACTCGGAATTCCTGAAAAAATGGCAGTTGTGGCTTTGCTGTCCATAGGAGTGCCAGACGAGAGACCACAGGCAAAGCCAAGAAAAAGTTTCAGTGAAATCTTCTTCGAAGAAAAATACGGCAAACCTCTAAAACTTTGAGCGGCATGAAGCTAGAAAAGAGAACAATGCTTGGCCTGCCTGATTTTTAATTGCACGCGCACACGCGATTTATGTGCATGAGGTCTTTCAGAATTTGCCTGTTTTTTCTCCTACCTTATAGTAGAATCCGTCTTCACCTATCCATTTGAATAGTAAACCATCTTTCCAGTTGTAGCCTTCGCGAACATGGACAGCCAACACTTCACCCATAAACCAGACATGATCGCCTATTTCTGCTTCTTTAACAACTTTGCATTCGATGTTTACTGGGCTTTCTTGGATAAGTGGAGCCTTGACCTTAACTCCTTTTACGGGCGTAAGTTTTGCCAGTTTAAACTTGTCTACTTCTCGACCTGATTTTCTCCCGCATATTCGCACAGCTTTCATAAGGTTCTCATCAACCGCGTTAACTACGTACTCTCCGCTTTGACGAACCAATTCAAAGGAGTATCTGGCACGTGTTATACCGACACCTACAACAGTTGGCTTTCCAGAAAAGAAGGCAAACATGCCGATACTTATAATGTTCTTTTTTCCTTCATGCCCAACTGAAACCAAATAAACGGGCCTAATAGGCAACTGCCTCAATCCATCACGAACAGGGACTTCCTTCTTCATTCAAACAGACCCCTTTAGAATGAGAACTATATTATTATTTGATATATTAGTTTTAACCAATCTTGCAAAAAAGCGATTGTCAAACTGTTGTGTAAGGGGGCGATTAGGATGTCAGATGCAGGCCCCTGCATTAAAGCCGGCCTTCAAAAATTCCTAATCATCCTTCTGAGTGTCGTGGGTTTCTTCCTTATCTAGTTGAACTTGATAGTCAACATGGAAAATGCTTAACAATGTTGATTTAATTGCTCGAAGTATGTCCTTGTCTTTCATTCCTTATTTTCTCGTTTCCTTTTGTTCTCTTTCTGCCCTTAAAGGTTAAGAATATTTACGTATAAAGGATATTTAGCACTTTTGCCTAACAATTCTCTAAAATAAGACAATGCCAAGTGCTCTCACGCGTGAAATATGTTTGCCTTTTGTGCGGTCTGACCTTGTGAATTTCCTCGTCAAAGGCGTCGGAAATTCCGAGTAGTGCTCTAAGACTCAGAGCAGTTACAATTTCCGCTGTTTCAATCAAGTTTTCAGCGTCACAGACTGTTAACGCTGCTATCGCTGTCATTAGATTATGTGCCATTGTTGAGAGCAAATCCTTCCTTAGACTCCAGCTGGACTGTATTTATTCCAGCCTTTTCCATGGCTTCTTTTTCTTCTACATTAACTCCTTACTTTTTCTTATCTATCCAATAAAACTTAAATGGATTCGCCACATCTTAGGAAAAAGGATGACGAATGAAGATAGTCGTTGTAGATCGTGTATACTTAGAAGAACAGCACGTCAAAAAACTACGATCTATTGCCGACGTGGAAATTTTTGAGGATATACCTAAAACTCCTAACGATCTGAAGGAAAGAATAAAGGAAGCTGACATCGTAATAGTTGGTTGGAGTTACCTAACTGAAGACGTCCTCAAGTCTGCTGAAAAACTTAAAATGGTCTCCATATGGGCTACTACATGCCACTATGCAGATCTCGAGGCGGCAAGGAAAAAAGGGATAGCAGTTACGCATGTTCCGGGCTATGCCACTGAAGCTGTTGCTGAGCACGTTTTTGCTTTGTTGTTGGCGGCAGCCAGAAAATTGTTGCTGGCCGACATGCATGTTAGGAGAGGAGAATTCGATTGGAGACCTTTTAGAGGCTGGGAATTAGCTGGGAAAACTCTCGGCATAATTGGCACAGGAGCGATTGGCTGTCGGGTTGCTGAAATTGGCAAAGCTTTTAAGATGAAACTCTTGGGTTTCGACAAGTACCCTAACTTTAAGAAGGCAGAAGAGATTGGAATGAAGTACGTTGACCTTCGAACGTTGTTGAAAGAAAGTGACGTAATAACTTTGCATGTGCCGTTAACACAGGAAACAGAAGGGCTAATAGGGGAAAAAGAAATCGAAGTTATGAAAAGCGGCTGTGTTCTAATCAACACATCTCAAGGTAAAGTAATAGATGAAAAGGCTTTAGTCGACGCCTTAAAATCACGTAAACTATCTTATGCCGGATTAGACGTTTTCGAAGAAGAGCCCCTACAAAAGGACAATCCGTTGTTCAAACTTGACAATACTGTGCTTTCTCCTCACATTGGTTTCCACACAGTTGAAGCGGCAAAGAAGTGCACTGACATTTGCATCGACAACATTGTAAAGTTCCTAGAAGACTGCCCACAAAACCTGTGTCAACCAGTTCGTCCAGTCAACAAAAAATGAAGATGAAACAATATGCACCTAACCAAAGAGGAAGAGCAAATATTCAAAGGAGAATTCGGGGAAGGAACACAAAAAGCGATGGAGCTACTCGTAGCAATTGGAGACGCCTACGACGCTGAAAAATTGATTCCTATAACGCGTGCACATGCAGCTTCAAGCGGTCAAGAAGGAGACATGTATTTCGTTGAACTCTTGGCCAAGGGAGGCGCCTCATGCAGAGTGCCCACCACCACAAACCCAGTTTATGACATGGAGTATTTTCACAGTATATTTGAAATTCCAGAAAAAGAGGCAGAGGTAGCTCGGAGGGTAAAGGAAGGCTACAAGCAGATAGGCGCTATACTTAGCTGGTGTTGCACGCCATACATTACAGAGAGTATTCCTCTCTACGGTGAACACGTTGCCTTCTCCGAATCGAGCGCCACACCCTACGTGAACTCCGTAATTGGCGCGAGAACAAATCGTGAAGCAGCTCAAAGCGCATTGGCTGCAGGAGTCATCGGAAAGACTCCAAAATACGAGCTACACTTCAAAGAAAATCGTAAGGGCACGCTCCTAGTGAAGGTCGAAGCGACCCTAAAGGACGAGTTCGATTACACCCTCTTAGGGCAGTATGTTGGTAAGCAGATAGGCTACGGAATCCCCGTGTTTACTGGCATATCAAGGCGACCAGCAACTGAGGAGCTCATAAACCTTTGCGCAATGCTAAACACTTCCGGAGCAGTTCCCATGTTTCACATACCCGGATTCACAGTTGAGGCACAAACGGTTGAAGATGCTTTTCAAGGCGACGTTCCAGAGGACAAAATCACTGTGACAGACAAAGAACTTAAACAAACCTACGAAGAACTTCAAGGGGCAAGCGGGAAAATAGATTTTATTATGCTTGGATGCCCACATTACACACTCAAACAAGTGGAAGAAGTTGCAAGACTCTTGACAGGAAAAAAGATACACGATAAGGTTTCATTTTGGGTTTGCACATCTGCCACAGCCAAATTTTTAGCCGAAAGAAACGGCTACGTAGACGTAATAGAGAAGGCTGGTGGACACGTCGTACCAGACACGTGCATAGACGAACCCTGTTGGCATCCCTACAGACATAAAATAGGCGTTACGGACTCGCCGAAATGCGCCTACTATCGGAGATTTAAAGAAGCAGTGGTGATAAGGCTGAAAAACTGCGTTGATGCCGCAATTAAAGGAGAATGGGGATGAAAGTTTGGAAATCACTTTGAAATGTCACAAGATTGTGGGCGGTTATGGAGAGGGTGAAGCCCTGGTCTCTCATGATGCGATATGCTTCTACCTTACAGATCCAAAAACGGGCATAATCAGGGAGAAGGGCCATGAACTGGAGGGAAAAAGTGTCGCAAATAAGGTGCTTGTATTCCCATCGGGGAAAGCTAGCTCGGTGGTTCAGATAGACGGCCTCTTTAAACTGGCATCAAACAGAGTTGCTCCAAGAGCAATGATTGTTAAGGACGTGGAAACAGTACTTATTGTTAGCGCGGTAATAGCAGATGTTCCTCTCGTAGATAGATTAGAAGAAGACCCATTCAAAGCCATTCACATGGGCGACTTCGTCAAAGTGGACGCAGATGGGAGAAAAGTCACCGTAATAAAATGATCACTTATAGTGTAGAAAAGAACAGAATACCTAAGTTTGTCTGAAATCTAAACACTCTTTGAGACGTTTCATTCCTTCCTTAACCTGTTCATAGGAGACAGAGTAGGAAATTCTCAAATGACCTTCACCAGCTTTTCCGAAGCCAGAGCCAGGCACAGTCACAACCCCAGCCTTCTTTAACAGATACAATGCCATTGCCTCATCTGATTCCTCAAAACTTGAGAGGTTTGGAAAAACGTAGAAGGCCCCTTTAGGCACGGTGTAGGACAAAGACTCAATCGTATCGAGTTCATTGATTACCAGTTTCCTTCTTCTATCGTATTCTTTAACCATTTCTTGAACGCAGTCCTGTGATCCTGTTAGTGCAGCTAGAGCAGCCTTCTGTGAAATTGCATTTGGACAAAGAGTTGCGTGATAATGTAATTTGCGCAGTGTAGCTGAGAGCTTCTTTTCAGCCACTACATAGCCTATCCTCCACCCAGTCATCGCGTAGGCTTTTGAGAAACCGTTCACTGTGATAGTTCTACTCTCCATTCCGGGTAACGAACCTATACTAATATGTTTTGAATCGTCATAGAGAAGTTTCTCATATATTTCGTCCATGAAAACTATTAAATTGTGCCTTTTCGCCACTTCAGCTATGATTTCTAGGTCCTCCTTAGAAGATACGTGACCTGTTGGATTAGACGGGTTGCACATCCAAATCATCTTCGTCTTCTTCGTTATTTTTCCATCTAGGGCCTCCATATTCACAGGGTAATTTTCTTCCTCATTGAGAGAGACTGTAATTGGCACTGCCTCTGCTAATAGAGTATCTTCAAAATATGCTGGGTAGTATGGATCAAGAATTAAAGCTTCGTCACTTGGATTCAGAAACCCCAGCGCGGCAATGAACATTGCTTCTTGAGACCCGGACGTTACTGTTATCTCTGTTCTCGGATTAGCATCAATGCCATTTTCTTTCTCAAGTTTTTCAGCCATAGCCTGACGCAGTTCTAACGTTCCGTTAATCTCTGTATAATGTGTGAACCCATTTTTCATAGCCTTCACAGCTGCGTCCAAAATATGGCTTGGCGTTGTGAAGTCTGGTTCACCTTGTTCCAAATGAACAACGTTCTCCATTCCCGTCGAGAGTTCAAGCATCCTGCGAATAGCCGAAGACTTTATTAAAGAAGTTCTAGAAGATGCCTCCAACATAAACCTCCTTTACTTATCAATCTAAACATCTTAGTTATTAAACTGCTTTCCTATGGTAGCGTGCACGTAAACAACTTGTCAAGATCAGAGACAATAAGCTTTATTGGCGCTCTTGCTTTCGCACTGGAATTTTTAGCGTTTTCCCGTGCAACCCTAACAACGTCATCAATCGTTAATTTTTCTCCGTCAACTTGAACTTCATGCATACTATTCTCTACACTCTGTAGTAGAAAACTTTCAAGAAGTTTTAATTCTTTGGGATATAAACATTGACTTTTTTGTTTAGGTTCTCAATTAAAAGAAAAAGATGGAACATTAGCGGGCTCTTGATTTGACTCTAGGCTCAATCAATGTCCACAGCCATTCTACGAATTCCCTTAGGTTTTTTGTTTGTATATAGATGTCTCCTGGGCCTGTTATTCTGGTCACTAGTCCTTCTCCGCCGAGTAAAGTTTCTTTTAATCCTCCAAACTTTGTAACTTTGTAGTTGCATGTGTCACTGAAGGCTACTAGATGGAAGTTGTCAACAATTAGTTCTTGTCCAGACTTCAAAGTGTGTTTGTCTATTGCTCCGAAAGTGTTTATGAATAGAGTGCCGTTACCCGTGACTTTTATCATGAACAAGCCTTGACCGAACAACCCTTTAGTGAAGCCTTCCCATTTAACATCCAAATTAACGTTTTCTGTTGAAGCTATGTAAGAGGATTTTTGGATTACGTAGCCTTGGTCTGGCTTAACCTCTAATGTTTCTATGTCGCCTACAGGTGCGGACACAAATGCTACTTCTCCCTGACCGTTTGAAGCTGTGTAATCGTTCACCCAAAAGGATTGGCGTCCAAAAACTGCGAGACCTATACTGCCAAGAAGGCTTTTTTCTCTTTTTCGCGTATGTGCCTCTATGTTAGGATCCATGTAAGTCATTGCACCAGATTCAGCCGTTATTTTTTCACCTTGATCTAGATTGACAACAAGCATTGAATAGGATGGTTTGTATTTGATAATAAAATCTATTTCTTTCACTCTCCTATTGTTTATTCTTGAATGTTCAGGTACTCAGTGAATGTGATATAAGAAACTTATCGTTTTGTTTTTGGAAGGAGTGAGAAGACCTTAACTGATGTATGGTTTCAACACCTTTAGCGCACAGTATTAAGATAGTGTGACCTTTTTGAGCAAGTTAGCTATCTTATAGCGGATAATGACAGAAACAATTTTTGCCCATAGTGTGAGGGATGGCTTTAATGCAGTCTTAAATTCTGCAACGAGTTTCAAATCTGCCTGTAGAAGTACATCTCTAGTGGGTGTGAGAAGGTTGTCGTTCCACTTCTTGAAGGTGTAGACAAGGGGGAGTCCGTATTTCTCTTCGGTAACTCTTCTTGGCATTGATATGCGATACTTGCCAGAAGGCAAATTGAAGACCGCTGGTGTTGTGTAAGTTGTCATTTCATACCTCCACCAGATTGTTATCAGTAGATCGAATATAATCTTTACGGAAGCCGGGGCATGAAAACCATTCATTCATTTACATTACTTCTACCACCACTACTATAGAGAAAGATGAAAACTGAACAAAATATTTCCATTGTTTTAATTTTGTAAAAAACCTTGTGCGCGCTGGCTTGTCCCGAAATTGGCTGATTTATGTAGGGTCTTCTAGGTGAGTTTGGAAAAGTCACGGTGAAAAGTCCGTGCACCGGGTGCACGGGTCACAATCAGCCTCTTTCCTATTTTCCCACTTTATTTAGCCGTAATTCTCGCCATAAGGAAAGAAAAGCCAAGATGAAGCTGACTGGCCGAGCGTACTATCTGACAAATTCGCCTAAACCTAGGAATTTAGGGACAAACCAGCGCGCGTTTTCGTCTGAGATTCACTCAAAACATTTTTCAGTTTCTAAATATTCTAATAGATTCTTTCTGATGTAGGTTCCCGAACAATCAATAAACATGTCTGAAGGCTGATTAGTTCTCCAATCTATAAAAATTCGCAATCTTAAATGCCTATTTTTGATATTGTTGGTCACGCTGTAATCAACTGCTAAGGCACCACTTCTATCCGCATAAATAGTCGCATTAGGATATTTTTCCAGAAACTTCTGAGCTTCCAATGTTTGACTCACTATCTCTATATATTCTTCATCGCTAATCCCCGTATCATAAAAGGTTCTTGGTCTATACAAGTCATATAGGAGATAGAATCCACATAAAACAAGAACGGCTGAAACTGCTACAAGGGATACTATTATAATGAGAGTTCGTTTCTTCATAAATCTTGCCCGTCATAAAGAATGCTTTTCAGCCCCAAAAGAGTTTTGGTTAGTGTGTGGTAGCCTTCGCGCGCGCTAGCCTGTTTAGAAATTGCTGTTGGCTTCGTCTCTATCGGTTCATTTATATGTGAATAAGCCTAATTCTAGGCGTGCACTTGGTGCACGTCTATGAAAGGGGCTAAAATTAAGGTTGGGTTTGCGATCGAAGAGGAAATAGTTAGGGAACTCGATTCCGTCGTTAAGTCTTCAAGAGACCTCCAGGCCAGCCGATCAGAGCTGGTGGACGCCATACTGGCTGCCTTCTTCAAGAGACAGGAGAAACCGGTGGAGAAAGCTAGAAAATTACTAATTATGAGGAGAAAAGGACGTATCTGATGAAAATTCAGGCTCCACAAACCAAAGAATGACGCAGGGGACGTAGAAACGAAAAACAAACACAAAAACTGGCGTGCACCAAGTGCACAAGCCAAAAAGGTCTCCATCAGCAAGGAAAAACCACACAACCCACTCAAACCGAGAATTTCTAAACACCCTAGCGCGCTAAAATATGCAGTGTAATTACTCCTTCTTAATGCTCTTAAGTTCCTTAAAGAACGGACACGAACTACACCTAATAACGTTGCCAATTGTGTTAAGAATCTCAACATTGTTCTTCTCACACCAGCCAAGAATTCCGTATTTTTCTTTAATCATTCTATAACGACTTTTCATTTTCTGAATATGGAGCAAAACATTCTTATTTGTGCTTAACTAACATCTTGAATTGGTGAATTCTAAATTTGCTGGGCTTCGACCTCATGGGACTCATAGGTTTGATCATAATCGGTTTAGTGATTATTTTTGTCATTCGTCTGCTTTTCATGTTAATTCCCGCGGCTCTTGTCGCCTTTGTAGTTTGGTTTCTCACAGATAGCTTATGGTGGGCTGGAATAGCGTTTCTGATCATTGCAGCCCTGTCAGTACTTAAGAAGTTATGATGAAAATATGATTTATCTTGCAAGATGGCTCAGATTACAGATTAGATCGCTATGGAATTGGAGGAAGTTTTCATAAAACTTTTATATGTAATGGTTTTGTGAATATGATAGACAAAGAGAAACTAAAGGTGTTTGAATGGAGCCTAGTAAAAAACCGTTGAATGTGTTGGTTAAGCAATTGAACGCCCACATCGGAATTATGTTGAAAAACCGCTGTGAATATAGGGGAAAGATGATTAAATGTGACGGGCATATGAACATGCTCTTGGAGGGAGCAACGGAATACAGAGACGGCAAGTTAACTATGAATTACGGAAACGTTTTGTTACGTGGAAACAATGTACTCTACATAATGTTAGACGTAGCTAAATAGCCATTTTGCCCGTTCCAGTCACATACGCTAAATTTTCCTCAAGTTCAGCTTTTATCATATGTTTGCGCCTGAAAAACCGCAAAATGTTTTCTACGTCACGCGTCAAGAGCTGTTGAGCGTTAGGATGTTCCTTCGTGACGTATTGTGGCCAATCAATTATCAATATGTGCATGTCAGGCTTCAAGATAACGTTGTATTCGCTCAGATCTGCGTGAACGACACTAGCCTTCAAATATGCTTTTCGAATGTTCCGCAATATTTCCTTTAGAACTTTTTTAGGCTTAGGAATTTCCTTGTATTCTGCAAGTTCTGCTCCCTCAATCATTCCCATTACAAGTACGTGGCGGTTTTGACTTATTGGTTCTGGAACAGCTACGCCATGTTGGAACACAAGTTTTAAGGCTTGAAACTCTTTTTCTGCCGCGAGTCTGGACTGAAAAAGCCAGCCTGTATGCTCGGTGGTATAACCTCTTTTCCTTATGGTTTGGCGAAAACTAATTCTGCCAAGTCTATGAAATTTTACAGCTATTCTTTCGCTTTTTGGGTTTAACGCGTCATAAACGTCTGCTTCCTTGCCTACTCCTAAAGGTTTTCCAAAAGCTTCAAGTACTTCAGCCTTAACGAAGGCATTTATCGCTAGACAGTCGTATCCAGCATAGTTTAAGCTATAACCTATATAGGCGCCTTTCATTCGGCGGATGAGATGAAACTTGCCGAGGCGACCTAACCTGAAATCTGTTTCTTCAAGACTGGATTTAGTGAATTTTGCAATCAATTCTTTTGGGACAAATCCATGCTTGCTCATGGCAGTCTCGATGACTTGCAGTACTCTAAGGTCTTCACTTTCGAGTTTACGAAACACTTGAACCGCAATTTCAGCCGATGACATAACGACAGTAAATAACTTGTTTGCTAATAAGAAGGTTGAGCCTAAACCATTACAATTTTAGCTTCTCTAACCGATTCCTCGATCATTCCTTCTATATCCAGTTCTTCCTCAGCTTTCTTCACGATTTCCAGTCTTGCTTTAGTTGCAGGCCTTCTAGGAGCTGCACTACATCCTTCAGTTTTTCTGGTTGAAATCTCAAAAGTGCCGATTTTCTTGGCTAATTCTTCCGTTTCCAACTTGTTAAAGCCCAGAAGTGGACGATGCACCGGATACTTAGCTACAGCTTCGCTTAAAACTCTCAAGTTGTGTAGTGTTTGGCTTGCTTGTTCTCCAATGGATTCGCCAGTTATTATGCCTTCAGCTTTCTCTGTTTCTGCAATCCGTTCAGCAATGCGATACATCATACGTTTGCACAGAATACACGTGAGCTTTCTTGGGCTTTCGTTAACGAAAGTTTCAAGGTTTTTGCCATGCGGCACAACGTAAATTTTTCTTGGAAAGCCAATTGACCATTCGAAAAGTTTTTTGGCGACATCTAAGGCTTTGACAGTTGCCGCTTCATCTGTAAAGGGTGCAATATCAAAGTATAATGGAGTAATGGGGCATCCGCGTTTCATTACAAGCCAGCAAGCCACTGGCGAGTCTATTCCTCCACTCAGCAAGCAGATCACTTTAGGTTGGGAGCCTAATGGAAAACCGTCAACACCGTGCAGAGTTTCCGTATAGACATAAGCGTAATCGTCTCTAACCTCAACCGCTACGGTGAACTGAGGATTTTTCAAATCCACCTTTAAGTTTCGGTTCTTAAGGTTTGTTAAAATTTGTTTTCCAGCTTCTTTGCAAACGTCCATACTTGAATACGAATGTTTTCCAACTCTGTGGCAACGAACAGCAAAACTGCTCCCACTCTTCAATATCTTCTTTGCTAATTCAACAGCCTTCTGCACAACTTCATTCATTTCCGAAGTAGTTTCAACGGCTGGAGAAACTGAAGAAACACCGAAAACCCGCGTTAACTCTGCAGCAGTTTCATGAGCATTTTTTGTTTTTATGTATATTCTGCCACTTTTGCGAATAATTTCTTCATGACAAATATCACAATGCTTCAAAGCTTTCTTTATGTTTTTTAACAATAATTTTTCGTAGGTGCGTCTTGTCCATCTACCTTTGATACCTATTTCTCCGCCGAATCGAACGATAACGGAATCAAATTTCACTTGACTTGACCAGCCTGCAACAGATTTTAGAAGGAGAAAGAATAGATTTAACGGTTACGTTCTAAAGCTCAAGACGCACAAGTGGGAAATCGTCTTTGTCATTCTTTATTTTGAAACCATGTTTCAAGTAGAGTTCCAACGGACCTGAAGGATTGTTCTCCGATTTTTTTCCCGCAAATGTCTCAACAGCCTCAAACTTTGTCTTTCCAAGTTCAGCTAACAACTCTTTGAGCATGGTTGTTCCTATTCCTTTTCTCCGCGCTTCTTTATTTGCAATGTAGAGACACGCAAGGAAGACGGCGTCTTCGCTTGGCGGTCCAGAAACATATTCCTTTATCCTTGGAAAAAATTTTGCTGGTGCATATTGAATAAAGCCTATTGGAACGCCGCTAAAATATGCTATAAAGCCACAGTTCCCGAACTCTCTGATTACTTTACTGAACCTTTCTCGTTTTTCATGTTCCATTTCTGGCTTCAACATTTTTTCATCAAATGGGGCGCTTGTTTGCCAGTAGAGGCAATATTTGCATGGGCTGGGGATGTCTTTGAAATTATGCTTGGCAATTTTTTCAATCTTAAGCAATGCTTTTCCTTCTTTGCAGCATGACTTTCAGATATCAATCTAGAAAAGGAAATATATAAGCCAGCAAGAAGCAATCTTGACCAAATCACAATGAATTCTTCCTTTGTTCAGAACTCGAGATGAATGTCTTAAGCCCTGTCTCTGATCATGCTTTCTAAGATCAACATTTACGGAGGTTTTCCTTTTGACAGGACCCAAGAGTATATGATTATGATGACTGGCTTCATGAATATGGCTGTTGCTATGAGTGCGGAGTAGAGGGCTAGGGAAATGAGTCCTGAACCTAACAGGATAAACTGAACAATTAGGCTTGTGCTGAACCTTACACTGAGACCTAAACCCATCAGCAGAGAGTACTTGTTCCCAAGTAGTTTGTGGAAAAGCAGAAAGGAAGATAAAAGTTTTGACCCCTTCGCGACAAACCAGACAAGAGCGATTAAGGACGGGTAAATTAGAAGGGAGGTTATGGAAACTGAGGCTCCTATGCTTAGGAAGAAAATGGGAGAGAGAAAGATATAACCTAGAAACTCTACAGCCCTTTCGTTTTCAGAAAGACTTTCCTTAGGTAGTAATTTTCTAAAGACCATACCACCGAAGATTGCACCCACAGTCGCCAGACTCTCGAACACCAATCCGCCTAAGGCGATAAAGGAGAAGCACACAAGCAGAGTAAGTAGAGAAGGGATGTAAGATGGAGGATGATTCTTCTCCAAAACCCTCTGAACTCTGCCTCCAAGCTTCATCATCACAAAAGTAAGAAGAAGCAGACAAAGTAAACCTGAAAAAATAAATAACGGGTCTGGAATCGTCTGGACTTGCGCCGTTGGCACGAATCCGGGTAAGACGGCAACGAGCGCAAGCATTAAAACCTCTATGATGTCGTCCAAAGTTCCTATTCCAAGCGTAAGCTGACCGAAAGTTGTTTTAATGATTTTGAACCCAGCGAGGATTGGCAGTAGAACAGCCTCACCGACCGTTGCAAAGGAAAGAGCTGTTACTAAGGCAACCAAGAGAGAGTTGCTCACTTCAGATGGGAATACGAGATAAAGGAGCATGCTTCCAAAAAAGCCTTCAAAACAAATTATGAAAAAGGTGCCTGCTACAACGTATTTTTTTAGTCTCCTCATTGTTTTAAAGTCCAAGTTAAAACCTATTATGAAGAGGAGAAAGTACATTCCAAACGTTTCTAACAGCTTAAAAACGTCGCTTTCAAAAGTGCTCCTGAACAAACCGAGTGCAGAAAGTACGAGGCCGAAGAATAGAGCAGCAAACATCCAAGGTATTTTTAGATATTTCTGTAGCAAGTAGCCGAAGCCTAGCGCAACGCTATAGGAAATGACTATTAAAAGCAGCACATCTTCCATAACTTTCTCACCAATTCTTTCTTGAACAGTCCTTACATTCGCTCTTTCGGAAAACTCGTTATATGTGTAATGCTGAGCCTGTTTCCGTGATAATCCTTTTTTTAGCTTTTACAAAACTACTGGATTGCAGAGAGTTGCGTATAAGCATTGTGCTCAATAATTTCTCAGTTCCTATGAAAACCTGAAGATTCGAGCGAAAGCCCAACCGTCAAAATTCATATATTACTAAGCTTTTTGCGAGTCAGTTCTTGCAGAAGGATAAACTTGCACGAACTCGATATCGGTTGTACATGCGCGGAGCTGTCGTCCAAAAAAGTCAACACGATTAAGTATCAACAGATGCAGACAAAATCAAAGGCAACTTCTAAGACGGCAGTCACTTTTGAATTGATCTTGTCAGTTGAACAGATCAAGACAAACAACTCAAAATCACTTAGTTCAGTCATCTAAGGTTGAGGTTTTAAGTCGTGTTTTTCGTATGTGAGTCTTTTCTTAACTAGGTCTTTAACTTCTTCAAGGAATCTTTCGTCTTTCTGTAGGTTTAGAAACTGGGCGCGTAGTTCCTCGAACCCCCCGGGCATCTCGATTCTAATGTTAATGAAAGGCTTTCCCATAGCCATTTCAAATTCCCTCTTTTCCTCCTCGTATGTTCTTTCACGTTTCAGTTTTCTCGACCCGAACCATTTCTTGATTTTTGCCAAATTTATCACACACCTATTAATCTAAACCTTACAATAAGATAAAGACTTGAAAAACTTAATTGAATTATCGTCGTTACCAAACCCACTTTTGCAAAATCGCCAAATTTTACCGAGATTCCTTCGCGTCTAAGGGCACCAATCGCCATTACACATACAGAACCGCTGAATGGTGTTGTTGCACCCCCAAGGTTTGTCCCAAGAATAAGAGCTGACCAAACAGCCGAAGAATTCAACCCTGAAAAAGCATGTGCGCCGATCATCGGAGCAAATGTTAGAGCAATTGCCGTATTGCTTACCACCGTGCTTGCAATCCCGCTAAACCACAGAGTCACGAGAGTTGAATTGAATGAGCTTGCTCCAGCCATTTGAAAAAGCCATCTGGATATATCGGTCAAAATTTGAGTCTTTTCCAAGCCACCAACAATAAACATGAAACCAGCAATAAAAAACACAGTCTCCCAATCCAACTCCCTGAAGATTTCCGCAGGATCCAACTTGCTCAGGATTAATCCGAGAATAGCACAGCCCACAGCTACGCCTTCCGGTCCAACGCCTAAGTTTTCCAACGCCAAAAAAAGGAATACTAGAAGGAAGAGAATGAATGCAGACTTGTAAAACAGGGTTTTGTTTGTTATGCTTTCTAGGGGCTTGTATTCTGGTAGCGTCTTTTTCTCTCCAAGCTTGGGCTTAAAAATTATGTAAAGTACAAAAATTGTTAGTGCCCATAACATTATTTCGCATACCAATAAGTAGTTGAGGAATTCCGTGAAGCTAATGTTTGCTTCCATGCCAATTATCATGTTGCTTACAGATCCTATCAGTGTGCTTATTCCACCGAGGTTTATCATTACTGTTGCGGATAGAAAATATGGTGTTGGGTCGTATTTTAGAAGTTTAGCAATCGTCACTGTAGCCGCAGCCATGAGCAGCATTGCCATTGGGTCACTGAGGAACATGGAAACAAAGGCTGAAACTATACAAACAGAAACGAAAAGCTTCGCAGGATTTCCGCCAGAAAATTTTACGGCGTACAAAGCTAAAACACGGAACAAACCGCTTCTTTTAGCTATTTCAACCACGATCATTGTACCTATCAGGAGGGCGAGTAGTCTTACATCCACGAACCCTAAAGCCTCTTCATACGTGAAAACATTGTATTGTATTCCAAACCAAGCAGTGAGCAGCGCTCCACTTAAGGCAGCAATAGATAGAGGAGCGAGTTCCGTTGCCGAAACTAGGATTGTTAGAAGGTAAATCAGTATGAAGATTACTACTGTTGCATCCATCTTATTCACTGTTTTTGTTTTTCTCAGCCATTTGGGTGAGGCGATCCGCCAACAATTCGGCTTTTTGTTCAATTATCCTATAAAGGATTCGCCCCATGTCGTAAATCAGTATGATGATTAAGGCGAGAGCTACGTAAGTGGCAGTTGTTGTGAGCAAGTATCCAATGTCTGTGACATTGGCTAAAATCGGAGAAAGCGCCGTAACAACAAGTATAATGATTATGATATAAATGAAGTCTCTCGCAGCTCTCTTAGGAGACCTTTCTTCCTTTATGCCAAGTCTTCTAACAACAACATCCGTCAAGATGTCGCCTAAAACTAAAGCATCAGATAAAGCACGTATCAGAAAAATCGCCATGACTACAGTTGTGACAATCCAGATCAGCAAGCCCGCGTTCGTGTTAAGACCTGGAATAACAACTCCGCTGACTGTTGGAGGAACGAAAACAGCTATTATCCAAAAAATAACAGCCATCACCAAATTCATTATGATTCTAGGGAATCTGCGTCGAATCTCCTCACCCTTAACTTTCACATTAACCACATCATTTCTTTTATTAATGGATACAACTTTATGCCGATAATTATTAAAACTATACTAGAACGATCTGCTCGTGGAAAACAGAGCGCAAAACAAAAATCACATGGTCACTATAAAACTGCCCATGAACCAGCAAATTGAGATAACGTTGCTTGGAACGGGCGGTGGACGGTTTGCAACGATCACTCAGAAGAGGCGGACTGCTGGAATTCGCATAATCAGTGAAAACTTAAATTTTCATTTAGACCCTGGCCCAGGAGCACTTGTTTACTCGATTAACGGAGGCTTAAACCCTCAGAAACTTAACGCTGTTTTCGTTTCCCACTGCCATCCAGACCATTACACAGACGCTGAAGTTCTAATAGAAGCCATGACCAAAGGCACAACAAAGAAACGTGGAGTTTTAGTCGCTTCGAGAAGCGTATTACAGGGTAATGAAATGGGATTCAACCCCGTTGTTTCTAAGTATCATCAGCAAATGCCAGAACGTGTAATAGAGGCTTCACCAAACAAGAATTTCCAGATTGGCAACATCAACGTTTTCGTAACCGAAGCAAGACACACGGACCCTGACACTGTAGGGTTCAGATTTGAAACCTCAGAATTCGGAAGCTTCGCCTACACAAGCGACACAGAATATTTCGAAGGCCTAAGCAAATACTATGAAGGTATAAGGCTTCTTATATTGTGCGTGATGAGACCTTCTGGGAAGCCTTGGAAAGGACATATGACAACAAACGACGCGATAAAAATCATCGAAGAAGCACATCCAGAACAAGCCATTTTGACCCATTTTGGAATGCAGATGATATTTAAAGGACCAGCAAGAGAAGCAAAACTGATCGAAAAAGAAACTGGTGTTCCAACAATTGCTGCTAAAGATGGAATGCAAATAAGATTTGGAGAAACAATAAACTTACAAAAAAGCAAGAAAGCCAATCAAGGTCTAAACAAATATTTCTAAAGAATTTTAACCTATGAAGCTGTATAGTAGGCATGAAAGAGTGTGAATCCATGCGACTCGTACTGCGAATAGGCGGCTCAGTTATAGCTTCACCAGTTAATCCAGCCCTAATCAGCAAGTACACGGATTTATTGAAGGATTTGAAGAAACAAGGACATGAAATGGCTGTTGTCGTTGGCGGTGGCTCCATGGCAAGAGATTTTATCAATCTCGCGAAGGATTTGGGACTTGGCGAAAGAGTTCAGGATGAAGCTGCAATTTCTGTTTCAAGGATTTTCGCTCGGTTTTTCCTTCAGAAGCTTAGGGAATTAGGCTGTGAAGCTGTCTCGTTAACGATTGAAGATGCTGTGAAATGTTTACGTGAGGGGAAAATTGCGGTTATGGGCGGCTTAAGACCGGGCATGACCACAGACACGGTCGCAGCGTTAATTGTTGAACAAGTAAATGCTGAATTGTTCATCAAAGCCACAGACCAAGAAGGCGTCTACAATAAAGACCCTAGAAAGCATGCTGACGCCGTTAAACTTGAACAGTTAAGTTTTGAGGATTTGTCTCAAGTGTTCATTGAAGACAAGCATAAGGCTGGAATACACCAGATTCTTGACCCAGAAGCAGTTAAGATTCTCAAAAAAGAACGAGTTAAGGTTATTGTTGTTAACGGGTTTAAACCTGAGAATGTTTTGGCCGTTGTTAAGGGAGAAAAAGTTGGAACACTAATTGCGTAATGGATTTAGATGTGTGTTTTTTGCGTAAGACTTATATGTCACGTTTGATATCAAACGCGACATCACTGGTGATAGCATGTTTAACCGTTCACCACAATCATTCAGGCATTGGATGAGACACACAGCAAGTGTTCCGAAGGGCTTCCTCAGATACTGTGTGCTTAAACTCCTAAAGGAGAAGCCGATGTCGGGATCAGAAATAATGGAAGAAATTGAAAAGGAAACAGATGGACGATGGAAACCAAGTCCAGGCTCAATCTATCCGCTTCTGGCATGGCTTCAAGACAACGGCTATACAAAAGAGAAACCAACGGAAGAAAGTGGAATAAAACGTTACACGCTTACAGAGCAAGGTGAAAAATTCTTTGAGAAACAGGTGCAACTTAAAGAACAACTGCAGAAAAAACTAGGGTTTTTGGCACCCCCGTTTTTCGGTGGATTCTGGTTTAACTCTCACCGCGAGAAATTACGTGAACTCCGAGAACCTGTCAAACGATTTGCTGGAGCACTTTTTAATCTTAGAATGACTTTACAGGAAAATTTTACAGAGCAAGCTTTAAAAGAGATTGAGGAATTTTTGAACAGCACTTCCGAAAAAATCGAGGAAATAAGCAAGAAGCTCAGAGGGGAAAATAAATGAGTGGCGACATGGTAAGGGCTGATGGTTTAACTAAAGTTTTTAACAAAAGCCTAGTGGCAGTTGACCATATAAACTTTAACGTCAAGGAAGGCGAAATTTTTGGATTCTTAGGTCCTAACGGGGCGGGTAAAACCACGACAATAAGGATGCTCTCCACATTAACTAGGCCCACGGATGGCACAGCCACAGTCGACAACTACGACGTAATAAAGGATGACAATGAGGTGAGGAAACTCATCGGCCTGGTTTCCGAAAAAATGATAATGTACGACCGGTTAACAGCCAAGGAAAACCTCTGGTTTTTTGGAAAACTCTATAACATCCCAAAAGAAATTCTCAACAAAAGGATCGACGAACTGCTAGAGCTGGTTCAACTAAGTGATTGGAAGAATTCTCAGGTGGGCACCTTCTCATCGGGTATGAGGCAGAGGATGAATGTAATAAGGGGATTGCTTAACATGCCAAAAGTACTGTTCCTAGATGAACCCACACTAGGTCTAGATCCTCAATCCTCAGTCGAGGTTAGAGAGTTCGTAAGGAAAATCAATAGAGAAAATAAGACGACGATCATCCTCACAACACACATGATGGTTGAAGCCGACATGATCTGCGACCGCATAGGCATCATAGACCACGGGAAAATCGTCGCCCTTAACACATCAACAAATCTGAAAAAGCTTGTTTCCGGAGCTGACACAACTATCTTGGGACTAGAGATTGCAAATCTCACCACCAACATGATCGCGTCGATACAATCTCTAAAATGCGTAAATTCCGTCTCTCAGGACAACTCCACCCATATCAAGGTTCATGCCAATGGTAACGAAGCATTTGACACTATAATCGATGCCATAAGAGCACAGAAGGGCAAGATAAACTCAGTAGAAAACCTTCAACCCACGCTTGAAGACGTGTTCCTACAAATCACTGGTCGCGAAGTTAGAGACAAGGCAGACCAAAAGATACCATTGAGAAGGCACAGGCATTTTATGCCACGACAGAGGGTGAGGTGAGGCCGAGTGAGCGTTAAGAGTATGATCTCTCACAGCCTGATGGTTGCTTGGAAGGATCTAATGGAGTTGTTTAGGAACAAATTGGGGCTGATTATGCTCGTGTTAATGCCGATATTCATGATGAGCATGGTTGGCTTCATATATCCCTCTGACACGTCCATAAGCGACGTATCCGTCGCCTTAGTGAACGAGGATGAGTACGGCAACTACAGTGCAGTGCTCATCATGGCCTTGGAGAAGATGAACAACAGCACAGGTATGATGACCATTACTAATGCTTCAAGCCTCGATGAGGTAAGGAACATGATCCAGAGGGGAGATGTTGAAGGAGGCATAGTAATCGCCAGCAACTTCACCTCAAGCCTCATGGGTGGAAAGCAGGGAATCATTACAATCGTAACCGACCAGTCTAATCCTCAGATGTCGATGCTTCTGCAGACTGCCTTGAATGAAGTGTTTGAACAGATAGGCACATTGGTGGCTGAACAGAACGTTCAGGGGCTGGGCGTTAACGAAGGCAACTCACTTGCGGTCGTGAAGCCTTACAGTGTTCAGACAGAAGGAGCCGTTCCAGGACACTTCAGTTATTTCGACTTCATAGCCCCTGGGATTATGGCCATGACGGTGATGATGAGCGTTATGACAGGGCTCCCTGCAGCTATCTCCCATGAGAGGGAGGTTGGCACGTTGGACGGAATGATGGCGGCTCCCATCAGCAGGCTTGCTATAATACTTGGAAAAACGCTCGCCCAGACTGCTAGGGGTTTACTCCAAGGGATTCTCATACTGGCATTGGCTGTGGCTTTGTTCGGCGTCACCATTCACGGGAGCATTCTGTTAGTCTTTGTATTGCTTTTGTTGGGGGTGTTCAGCTTCGTTGGCCTCGGCGTTGTGATAACGTCCTTTGCGAAGGATCAGGAGACGGCTATGATGATAATGATGACTTTAATGTTCCCTATGATGTTCCTCAGCGGCGTGTTCTTTCCGATACAGCAGATGCCTTGGTACATGCAGGACATCGCAAAATTTCTTCCACTGACCTACGCAGCCACAGCTCTGAGGAAGGTTATGGTACTCGGAGCAGGGGTGTCCATGATAACCACTGAACTCGCGGTGCTGATAGGATTTGGGGTTGTCATGACGGCAATCGCGGTGCCGGTGTTCAGGAGAGCCATGACCAGGTAGGACTGAAACTCATGTATGCATGTACCAACTCAGTAAAGTTGATGTGAGGTTGCTAGATATGAATGGAAAACCACCATTAATAGAATGTAAACACTGCGGTTTAACCATACCAAAAAAGAAGAGAACATCTAAAAAGGGTTCATAAGATATCAGTCGGTTTGAAGGGGTGGATAGGCAAGCATTTTAGAGAACGCAAGTGGAAACATGGCTGGAAAAAACCGTCAATTATAGAGCTTGAATAGAAAAATTGAGGAATTATGCAAAAAAAATTGAAAGAGGATGATGAATGCGACGATATCTGTTGTTGAAACAATAAACCTTAGAAAGACCTACATGCTTGGTAAAGTTCCGGTAAATGCTCTGCAAGGAGTAAATTTGAAAGTTGAAAAGGGCGATTTCCTCGCAATCTTAGGCCCTTCTGGAAGCGGCAAATCTACGCTTCTGAATATGATCGGCGCATTAGACAAGCCAACAGAAGGAAAAGTCTTCATAGAAGGTGTTGACGTCTCCACATTAAATGACAATGAACTGGCTGACTTAAGGCGGGAAATAGGCTTCGTATTCCAATTCTTCAACCTTATTCCACGGCTCACTGCAAAAGGAAATGTTGAATTGACGATGGCTATACTCGGCTTAGGCAAGTCTGAGAGAAGAAAACGCGCTGAAGAACTTTTGGAAACTGTGGGGTTAAAAGAAAGAGCGAATCATAAACCTGCTGAACTCAGTGGCGGTGAACGTCAACGTGTGGCAATTGCTAGAGCCTTAGCAAACAATCCGAAATTTCTCCTGATGGATGAACCTACAGGAAACATAGACTCAAAAACTGCAAACGAAGTGATAGAACTAGTCAAAAGGCTGAATGAGGAGAAAGGCGTGACCATAATAATTGTGACACATGACCAACAAATAACATCACAAACGAAGAGAACAGTGCAAATGCTTGATGGCTTAATAATCAAGGAAGAGGTGAATTGACATAAAAGTAAGTGACGTTTTCTCCTATGCCTTCGGTGCAATACGATTGAGGAAACTTCGTGCAGGCCTAACAACCTTAGGCGTAGTTATCGGCATCGCAGCTATCGTTGCATTGCTTTCAATTAGCCAAGGCCTTCAAGATAGCATAACTGAGCAGCTTCAAACAGGATTCGCAACCAACACGTTAATTGTTTCTACTGGGCGAGGCTTCGGTATGGGTGCTGGCGCAATGACCGCAACTGAATCTGATTTCAAACTGCTAGTGAATCACACACAAATAATTGATGAAATAGAAGATGTTGACATGTCAGCGGCGGTAATTCAAAAGCCAGGCTGCTACATCAGATCTGGCGAAAGAGAGCTCAAGCTCACCGTAGTAGGCGTGAATTTCACCAAATATGCAAATATTTACAGCGGCACCTTTGTAGCTGAAGGTGAAGAAATACCTCTGAATGCGGAAAACGAAACGGTTGTAGTTGGAAAGCGAGTTAGTGACCCTTGGGATAATGGGACATTATTCTGCGATGTAAATGAAAACGTTGAAATCAAATGGACTAACATAACCAGCATTCCTATATACCCATATTTCATTTCAAGAAATGAAACCTATACTGGACGTGTTGCGGCTGTTCTTAAGGAGATCGGAGGCTTCGGCATCGGGCCTTCAGATTTTAGTGTTTACATTCCAACTTCGCAAGCTCAAAGTTTCTTTGGAACCGATGAATGTGACACGATAATTGTGAAGTTAGAAAACGATGATGAAGCAACGATTGAGAGTGTTTCTGAGGCTATAGACGAGGCTTTTAGCGGCCAAGTTTCAGTAACTTCTTCAACAGCTGTGCTTGACATCATGTCATCAGTTTTCTCCACGGTAGAACTTTTCTTAGCTGGGATTGCTGCCATCTCGCTTCTAGTGGCGGGGATAGGTATAATGAATATTATGATTGTTTCTTTAATGGAACGTACAAGAGAGATAGGTATACTGAAGGCTTTGGGCATGAAAAGTCGAACTGTGCTTTCCATTTTCTTAAGCGAAGCAGTGATAGTCGGCTTGATGGGTGCAGTAATCGGCATAGCTTCAGGTTGGGGTCTAGCACACGTAGTCGCAAGAGTCTTCAGTGGAGGAGGAGGCTTTATGCCTGCTGGAAATCGAGCTGCAGCTGCAGGTGGATTGACAATAAATCCCGTCTTAACTCCAACAGTGTTCCTAGGCGCCTTCGCCTTCGGCGTAATAGTCAGCGTAATCTTTGCACTCTACCCAGCTTGGCGAGCTTCAAGACTCAAACCAGTAGACGCCCTAAGATACGAGTAAAAACTTCTATTCCAGTAATTTCTTTCCGAAAAGAGACGAACCATTGTGCACTTAGAACATCAATTGTTGCACGATGTCCTAAACAAAGTTTAAACAAAACGTTCGCGTATCATATCAAAAGGTGTAACGATGTTGAATCGATTATATCCAGAACAACCACTTGTAGGAATAGGCGCGATTATCATTTGCAACGGTAAGATCTTACTTGAAAAAAGAAAGGGTGAGCCTGGAAGGGACAAATGGACTGTTCCGGGGGGTTTAGTGGAATTGGGTGAAAGTGCAGAGCAAACGGTGATGAGGGAAGTTAAGGAAGAAACAAACCTTGAAGTTGAACAGCCCGAACTTGTTGATGTTGTAAACAGTGTGACTACGGATGAAAATGACAAAATAAAATATCATTTTGTAATCGTTGATTATTTTGTGAAACTTAAAGGTGGAACGCTTAAAGCTGCGGATGACGCTGCAGAATTGAGATGGGTCGAATTCAGCGAAGTGGAAAACTACGATTTAACAAGAAGTTTCAGAGAATTTTTTCAAAGAAATAGGCAAGAACTGGAAAAGCTTAATTCATGTCCTTAAAGAATAGTCTTGTTTCTCCCATTGTCTTGATGTCTAAGGCTTTAACCTTAACAACCATTGGGAAGTCTTTAACAACTTTTCCAAGCACTAAACAGTGACGCGGAGGCAAATCCGTAGCGATGGATTTGACTGTTTCTGCGTCCACTCTGGCTGCTCGTGAAACAGCTTCCAAATCATGTTCGTTTGTGAAGTTGAAGAGGAAAATGTTGTCTGCTTGGCGGTATATGTTTTCGCGAATTGTGTTCGGCTGGTTTGTTATGAAAGTTGTGAATATTCCGAGATGCCGCATGCGTGTTACAATGTCGTCCCAATAGGTCTCACGTAAGTAAAGGTGAGCTTCCTCGGCGAACAGAAAAACAGCCTTAAGTTTCCAGCTTGTTAACAATTCAACAAGTTTTCCAAGCACGTATTCAACAACTATCTGTCGGTCAATGGAGGAGGTGTTCCGCAAGTTTATTACGATGGCGCCTCCTTCATTTTTAGCCTTGAGTAGGCTTTCGTTTAGAAGCATGGCTTCGGCCACGTTGTCTGTGAAAAACCGAGAATTCAGTAAGGCATAGTAGCGGGAGAAGAGGGCGTCGCGGACGTAGTGGTTGCAACGGCTGTTGCGTATGGCTTCACCTAATTCGTGTAGGGTAAGGTTGTCTCTTTCTTTTAGGCTTCGCCATATTGTTCTGAACTCGCGAGCGGATGTTCCGGGTAGATGTAGCGCGTGGATGAGGATGCTTAGCAAAACGTGCAAGTTTAGCTGTTTTAGGAGAACTTTGAAGTTTTGAGAAGGTGTTAGAACGTGAATTTTGTTGTGGTAGGCGTTTCTTTTTTCGTCGGATGTCATTCCTAAGCTCGTGTATTCTCCGTTTAAATCAAAGACGACCACGGTGGCTCCGTATCTTATTAGGTTGAGCATTAAAAGTTTGGACAGATGAGATTTGCCAGTTTCTTTCTTCCCAGTCACTATGTTTAGTCTTCCGTCCAGAGATGAAGCGTCTATTGTCAAGAGCATAGAATCTTTCGTGCCGCCTAAAACTATTGGAAGTTTTCCAGTGGTCTTTGCCATTTTTAGCAGAGTTGGAATTGGCAATTTTTTGATTGATGATTGGGAGCGGGAGGGAAGCCATGAACTGTTTGGGCTTAAGCTTTCGTTGTTTATTGTTGCACGGATTTTGCATCTGAGAAGTCTTGCGTCTTGAATGTATGTGATGTGTGGAGCAATTTCTAGAGGATCGAAATCCTCGCCTTGTATGAGTTCTCCGCCGTCTGGGAGGCTGCGGAGCAATTCTTCAAGGATGCCTGGAATGTTTGCGAATTGAACGTCGATTACTTGTACGATTAATCCTTTTCCAACGTCGCCATCTTCAATGAGCAGGTAGTCGCCTTTTTCCACAGTTTCGTTTGGGAAACTTAGAATTTGGACTATGTTGCCCTCTTTCTTGTAGAGTTTCATGAACAGGTTTCACCTTTGCCGAAGGGTCCGAACAAGAGTCTGTGCATGTCTGGTCTGTTGATGATTTTTAGGTCGTATTTGCGTGCGATGAAATGTTGCATGGCTATGACTTCGTTGGCTGTGAAAGTGCAGAGGATGTGGGCTAAACGTAGGGTTTCGGGGTAGCTTTGTGAGAATAAGTCGTTTCCTAATAGTTTTTCAAGTGCTTCGATTTTTTGTTCAGTGGAGACTTGTTTGTCGATGTCAAGTCTGAAGGCGTAGTTTCCTTTGGTTAGTTTAGCCACGTAAACATCACCTAATAACACGATTGGAGGTTTAGGCTTGAGGCCAGTTATCTTGAACAAGTAAGGTGGCTTGTGATTGACTGGTATGTCTGTTATGAGGTATCCGTTGAATCTTAAAGTGGTCATTTTTGAAAAGGCTAGGACTACGTTCTGTTTTTTTCTTGCGTTGTCTAAAATTTCTGTTATGCGTTGTGTTGGGGTGTCGTTGATTCCGGATGTTAGTGAGCCGTCGAAAAGGATTAGGCCGTTGGTTACTGTTTTTGAGAGCATTGTTTGTTGCCATCTTTCGAGGAGGCTTGCTATGCGTGTTGGCATTTGTAGGAGACTTGGCGAACCATTGTGGTTGTGTTCATGGGGAGAGTTGAGATATGTCCTTTGTAATGCGTTGTAGACTTGTTTTTTGTTTTCTTCTGTCACGTGGAAAATGAAGGGTCCAAACCGCATATATCTGTAGTGTCTTTTGTGTTTCCAGATGGTTGCTCCTCTGACTGCGATTACCATGCCTTTGGTTGTTTCGCCGATTTTTATGCTTGAAGTGTCAACGGCTGCAACCATTGTTTCTTCCAGTCTTGGCTTTAACGGTATAGGCTGCATTTGAGTTCGTGTGGTTTGTATTTGTTCTAGATTGTTGTTTTGTTGAAAAAATTGTTGATTTAGTTGAAAGGGTTGGTTTTTTGCGTGCTTGAGTGAGTGTATGCTTAGTTCTATGAGGCGTTGGGGTAATGATGTGTCTATGGTTGGTTGTGGAAAACTATATTTTGGTGTTGTTGTAATAGCTAGTTGTTCAATCAACATGATTCACCAATAAGCAGTTGTTTGAGAAGGAAATATTTAAATGTTGTGCATGAACAAGATGCACAATTCAATAAGCAATAGGTGAAAAGTTGACAGAAAAAGAAGCAAAGCCGCCTATACACGTGAAGATGAAGATAGGAGATATAGAGTTCGAAATAGAATGTCAAGAAGAACAGCTTCAAGCAACAGTTGACAAGATTCTGTCAACAGTAACCGAAAAGCTGAAAGAAACACGACTAATAACTGAAAGAACGGCACTGGCACCGAGAGCCGAAACATGTAAGAGCTTAATCCAAAAGCTTTGGGTAGAGAGATGGTTTGCAACTTCTAGAGGCTTAGGCGAAGTACATAGTGAAATGGCGAGGCGGGGATTTCACTACGACCGCACGGCTGTAGCTCATGCACTAATAGATCTAGTCAAAGACGGAATACTATCAAGACAAGGAAAACCAAGAAGATACCAATACACACAAAAAAGACCACCATAGAGTTCAGACTAAGATCTAACTGTTATCAACAAGTATTAAAGCCGATTTTAACAAATCATTGTTGGATGCGTCAAGATTATGCCAGCAAACCTGCCGCCTGAAGCCAAACACAAGTGGGCTGAAGCCTCAGCAACAAAAAATTCCAAACAAAAACTTCAACTTCTAAAAGAGTTCATGAGCCTCGTCCCAAAACACAAAGGCACAGAAAAACTCTGCTCTCAAGCCAAAAAGAAAATGGCTTCTCTGCGAAAAGAAATCGAAGAAAAGAAAACCAAAAAAGCTGGCAAAGGGGGACCAAAATACTTCATAGAAAAGGAAGGAGCAGCCCAAATCGCAATCATCAGCCTGACAAACACTGGAAAAAGCAGCCTAATCACAGCCACCACAAACGCAAAAGCCAAAGTTTCACCCAGCCCCTACACAACAAGAGAGCCAATACCAGGCATGTTCGCCTACAAGGACATCCAATTTCAAATCGTAGAAGCCCCAGCACTAATGGAAGGCTCCGCCGACGGCAAAGCATGGGGACTCCAAACCCTAGCCACAGCCAGAAACGCCGACGCACTGATCATAATGATAAACCTGTCACAAGATCCTGTCAGACAATTAACCCTAATCTTAAATGAAATGGAGAAAGCCCGAATATTCGTCAGCAAACCCAAGGCACGCGTTGAAGTTGAAAGAAAATTCATGGGCGCCAGCTTAAGGATAATCTTAATCGGAAAACTTGTCAACTGCACACTCAAAGATGTCAAAGAACTCCTCAAAAGCTACCGCATCACAGACGCCGTTGTCAAAATCTACGGAGAAGCCACACTTGACGAAGTTGAAGAAGCAATATTCGAAAGCACAGTCTACAAGCCAGCCGTCATAGTTGCGAACAAAATTGACCTGAAGAAAAGCAAAGTAAACCTCAAAACACTAGAAACTTACATAGGTAAGCAATTACCAATCGTCACAATTTCATGCAAAACACGCCAAGGCCTAGACACACTCGGACACGCCCTATTCAAAGCATTAAACATAATACGCGTCTACACCAAAGAACCAAACAAACGAGAATTCTCCAAAAGACCATTCATCCTCAAAAAAGACGCAACAATCTACGACCTAGCCAAAAACATCCACAGCGATTTCAAAGAAAAATTCTCCTTCGCCAAAGTCTGGGCAAAACGCCTCACTTTCAGTCCACAAAAAGTCGGCTCCACATTCACCTTAGAAGACGAGGACACAGTCGAAATTCACACGAAATAATTCACTATCTTGACGACTTAGCTATCCTCTCTTTCTCATGACGTTTAGCAACTGCATAACTCTTCATGTCATGATTCGCCGCTGAAATTAATTCCTCTGCCAAGCACTCTGCTAATGGACGCGGATTCTGCATCGAAGCCTGCCGCGCCCCTTCCGACAGAAGCCTCAAAGCCAAATCAACCCTCCTCTGAGGAGAAATATCCACAGACAAATGATACACTATACCTCCATAACTAAGTCTCGTGGTGTCTTCGCATTGTGCAGAGTTCTCCACAGCCTTTGTAAGCACTTCTATAGGATTTTGGCCAGTACTCAAATATATTATTTCTAAGGCATGCCTCAAAATGTTTATGACCTTAGCCTTCTTCCCAGCGTTTTTCCCCGGACGCATAAGATTGTTCAAAAGCCTCTCAACAATGTTGACATTTGCCTTACGGAAACGTTTATGCTCATGCCGCCCCATGCTATGAGGAACCACAACAGGTTTCAAGGATATGTATCGTTGTAAGCCTGCATCTTCAATTTTGATGTCTCTAAAACTCCACTTTCCAAAAAGTTTAATCTCAGTTTCTTGTTTCTGACTCAAAATTCTCACCGCATCGGTTTCTCTTTCCTTCCAAGCACAAGCTCCTTCAACGATATACCGTTAACCGTTATGACCTTCCAGCGAACTCCAGGAATGTCACCCATCGCTCCTCCACGTGAACCACCTATGCCTTCAACCACAACTTCATCATGCTCATCAACAATGTTTAAGGCTCCATCTCCAGGCAGAAAAGCAGTTATGAGACGACCGTTCTTTATCAGCTGAGTCCTCACACATTTTCTTATAGCACTATTAGGCTGCTTACTTTCAACACCCACTTTCTCAAGAACTATGCCTCGACCCATGGGTGCCCCTTTAAGAGGATCAGCCTTCACGTCTAAGCGCAGCATCCGTCGTTTATAATATATGTTACTCCAACGGAACTTCTTCCGTTTAGCCAACAGTTTTCTCGCCGCGAATTCACCCTTTGGAGATTTCGAACCCATGATTATGTTTCCTCTTCGCTACGTCTAATCACCTTCTAATATTTAAACAGTAACATGGAAAAAATCGGAGATCTCTCTCGAAAAGTCGCGATGCAAACTGTTTTTGACAAACTATTTCAAATTTTAGGCTTTTGTTATTTGCAGCACCAGCTTTTTTCCACTGCGGTTATATCCTGCAACGTTTCTTTCGTCTTCAAACGGAAAGCCTACAATCATGAGTATGTTCCCGAAAAAATGGTTCAAGTCCGTGATTGAAGGCGTTAAACTTCCAGAAGGATGAGAATGCACCGTTCCAACAATGGAGAAATCCATGGGCAACATATGAAGTGGAATGTTAGCGAAGCCCCGACCATAGGTTGCAAGCGGAGGAACAACAAGCTCAGAAATCTTAATCAAATTCTTTTTCTTTTTCCCTCGAAGAAGCAAAATTGTTTCCTTTGGATAAAGCCTTCTCGCACCTTCAAAAATCGCTTGTAACAGCTCTTGATTAATCGAAACCGTTATACCAGCTTTCATACAACCTTCAAAATTGTCTAATCCTTAATTACCTTTGCGAAAACAGATAATGCTAGGTGATTGGTCATGGCTGTTTGGCGGCTACTCAAACTCGAAACTTACAATGCGTTTATGAACATGGCTATTGACGAAGCTATTTTAAGAGCGAGAATCGAAAATCATATCCAAAACACTTTAAGGTTCTATTGTTGGAAGCCATCCGCTGTCTCCATTGGAAGATTCCAAAACATCGAAAAAGAAGTTCAGTTAGATAACTGCAGAAGACACGGCGTTGATGTTGTTAGGCGAATAACTGGCGGAGGCACAGTTTATCACGACTCTGAAGACGAAATCACCTATAGTGTGGTTGCCAACAAAAAAGACTTGGAGACCCCGGACATAACAGCTGTCTACGCAAAAATATATGCTGGATTGGCTGAAGCCGTCAAAATTTTAGGTTTAAGAGCCGATTTTAACAAAGGCAACGTGAAAACTTGTCCAAACTTGATGGTTAACAGTAAGAAAATTTCTGGAAGCGCACAATCCCACAAGAAGAGCGTTGTGTTACAGCATGGCACGTTTCTCGTTAATGTTGAATTGAAGAAGATGTTTACTTTCCTGCGTGTTCCATGGGCTAGGACCTGCATGGAAGTCATCGGCGTTGCAGAGCGCAAAATCACTTCAATAAAAAAAGAGCTGGGGAGACACGTTTCAGTTGAAGAAGTGAAACAAGCTTTAGTCAAGGGTTTTCAGAAAGCCCTCAACATGAAACTCGTGAAAGGCGAATTGACGCTTTATGAGAAGGAGCTTGCAAAAAAACTCTGCAAAGAAAAATACGCCACTGGCGATTGGAATTTTCACGGTAGAAGCAGTTAGAATTTTAATGTTAGATGTCAAGGTTCGAACAGCCTAACGGTTTGTAATTTTCCATTTCACGCCTTGCGATGTATCCTCAATTATTATACCCATACTTCTAAGCTGTTCCCGGATTTTGTCCGCTGCTTCCCAGTCCTTGGCTTTTCTTGCTTCCTCTCTCTTACGGATCAACTCTTCTGCCTCTTCAGGTAGTCTATCCTTCCGCTTGATTTCACCTATCACACCGAGAACTTTGTCAAATCTCATCATCAGTTTGTAGACTTCTTCTGCTTCTTCCTTGCTAAGCATGTTGTCATCCAATAGCTTGTTCACCTCTCTAACGAAGTCGAATAATGCGGCTAACGCGACGCTTATGTTCAGGTCGTCATCCATTGCCTCTTCAAAACGTCTTTGCACATCATTCATTAACGCCCTTATTTTTTCTCCGCATCCGCTTCCATCAGCGTCCATCAGTCTATACACGAAGTTTATCAAACGGTCTAACGCGTTCTTTGCAGCCTCTAACCCCTCAAAAGTGAAGTTTAACTGTTGCCGATAATGGGTTGACATAAGCAAATAACGTACAGCCTTCGGATCATAACCCTTGGCAATCAAGTCCCTTAAAGTGTAGAAATTGCCGAGGCTCTTAGCCATTTTCCCTCCTTCGACAAGCAAATGTTCATTGTGAAGCCAGTAGTTCACAAATTTTTTACCTGTTGCTGCCTCGCTTTGGGCAATTTCATTTTCATGATGAGGAAATAGATTGTCTACTCCGCCAGTGTGGATGTCTATTGTTTTCCCTAAATATTTAATAGCCATTACTGAACATTCGATATGCCAACCCGGATACCCCTTTTCACACCACGGCGATTTCCAATTCATTATATGTTTGGGGTCATTTATCCAGAGGGCAAAATCAAACTGGTTTCTTTTATCTGGATTGAACCCTACTCTTCCCCCAGCTCCCAGTTTCAATTTTTCAATCGTGTTACCAGATAATTTTCCATAATCCTTGAATTTTGCAACATCAAAATATACAGACCCGTTCACGACGTAAGCATAGCCTTTCTTTACTAGTTTCTGTGTTAACTCTATCATTTCGTTGATGTGATCTGTGGCTTTAGGTCTCACCATTGGCTCTTCGAAATTCATTTTTTCAGAATCTTCCAAGAATACTCTGATATAGAAGTCGGCTATTGACCAAGGGTCTTTCTTTTCTTTTTTCGCTGCGGCTTCCATTCTATCTTCTCCTATGTCAACATCCTCAAACATGTGTCCGACATCAGTGAAATTCATAACCTGTTTGACCGTGAAGCCTTTGTATTCCAGATGCCTCCTTAAAATGTCTGCAAACATAAATGCTCGCAAATTTCCTATATGAGCATAATCCCAAACGGTTAAGCCGCAGTTGTACATCATAACGATACCCTTCTTTAGCGGCTTGAATATTTCTTTCTTTTTCGTGAGGGCATTATACAATTTAAGCATCTAACCACTCCACTTTCACGTTCTCTTTACCTCTATTGAAACATTTTAGCCACATAAAGTATTGATTCATCTAAGTTATATTTTTCTTTCACGCTAGAATGATGAGAATTTCAATTTTCGGTTTTGTCAGCTTACAAGGCAAAGAAAGCTGATTGAGAGCTTATTAAGTGTTGTAAGTGACTAATCGTATCTTTGCTTCGGGAAAACATGTTAATTCTCGCAATTCTAGCAACGGGTGGACTTTTTCCAGCATCTATACCGTATAGGCATTCAGTTCTTACAGATTCTACCAGTTGTTCTTTTTCCGTACTGCTAAGACTCGGGTTCTTGTATATCTTATTGGTCAAATCCGCCATTGCCTCGATAAGAAAACCTCCTGTTCCGCAACATGCATCTAAGACTTTATCTATCATCATCAGAAACCATGGTTGTCAAGATATATTGGAGGAAATTAAATGGGAAAATGTAAAAAATGTGGAACAGTTGTTTCATCGCCTAGGAAGAAGTGGACAATGGCTGGACGTCCATCCAAAGCTGGAAAAAGAATGCAGCTGGAAATCGGCCTTTTCGACTGTCCAAAGTGCAAGAAGCCCTTCCGAGAAGTACTAAGCAAGAAGATTATTTAGGCACACCGAATACGGCCAAAAAAGGCAAAAGAAGCTGCAAGTAAAACCGATGTAAAAATGAATGCCTCCACATTGACTTTAGGATTCGCCAGAAGAGCCACGGGATATAAGCGAGACTGCGCGGGGAATCCCTTAGTATTTCATATGCTATTTAGCACACGCTCTTAGGCCGCGGTTTTATCCCATGGTGCCATTTTCCTTGTCGCTTCATTCTCTTTAAGGCTCGTTCCTTCCTTTTCCGTTTTTTCCTAGATCTTTTCATCCCTTTTCAAATCCTCTCTTAGCATACATTCTTCGATCTTATTATAACCCTTCGTACGGGAAAGCTACAGTACCGCGTTCGGCCGGAGAAACCAGCACAAAGAAGGAGACTATGCATAAACAGAGTGCACAATACCGGGTGTTTCACGCAAGGTCGTTGAGTTACTTATCCTTTGACAGTTGAGTAATCGCGCGCGCCTATTTAGAAGCAGAAGAATCACACACACGCGCTACCAGTCTTCTTCCTCTTCGAAGTTTTCGTCCTCGTCCAATTCAGTTTCTTCGTCAGGTTCGTCGAACAAACCTTCACCTCCAATGTTTGCTCTCTAAGTTGCGTGGCGCGCGCGACACCCCATAGAAAAAGTTGGTTTATATGGAACAGTTTTTGTCATTTCTTTGCCTTCTTTTCAAGTTCAATTTCCCTCGGACATTTTAAATCGTATATTGCATAGTTGTATTCTCTTATGCGACAATGTTTAATCCCATCCTCATTCCAGTTGCAGTTTTCACAAGCCCAATGTTTAATTTTGTCTGTCATTCTTCTTCCCTCCTTAGTTTGCGTCCTCTTTTGTTCCCGCATCCATTGTTAAAGGTACATCTTCATCCCGTGTATTGTCGCCTTCGCTTTCCTCTGTTTTTTCTTCCACGCCCTTACGAGTGCGACTCCACTTCAGTTTATCGTAGTACCAAGCTATGACTAATCCAAGCAGAATCCATGATAGAATAGCAGAAACAAGAAGTTTCAAGTCTTCCATCGTCATCTTTCTTTCTCAAGTTTTTTCCTATATTCCTTTGCCCATTCCCCCACTATCCGAGCCTTCTCGAAACGAGCAAGTCTAGGCGGCCCTATCAAAACCTTCTTAGACGTGTCCTAATACACTCCGGCGCCTGGCCCCATTCCTCCCATTTCACCAGGCGGTCCTCCAGGAGGCATTGGCGGAGCTTTCATCTTACCAGAGGCGATTACATCGTCTATTTTCAGTATCATGGAAGCTGCCTCTGTAGCCGATTTGATTATCTGTTTCTTAACAGCAAGTGGCTCAAAGACTCCTGCTGCACTCATGTCTTGAACTTTCCCAGAGCGAACTTCTATTCCAGCCCATGTTTCGCCTTTTTCGTGTCTTGCCCTTAATTCTGAAATTATGTCGATCGGGTCTAAGCCAGCGTTTTCGGTCAGTGTTAATGGAACTGTTTCGAGGGCTTCTGCAAAGCATTTAACTGCAAGTTGTTCTCTTCCCGGAAGGGTTTCCGCATATTTCTTGAGCACCCTTGAAACCTCAAGTTCTGGTGCTCCGCCTCCAGCCACCACTTTTGGTTCTTCAACTATGTCTCGAACCACGCACAAGGTATCGTGAAGTGAACGTTCCGCTTCGTCCACTATGCGTTTTGTTCCACCCCTTATCAAAATCGTGACCGCACGGGGATTCTTGCAGCCTTCTACAAACGTCATTTTGTCATCGCCGATTTTGCGTTCTTCAATAAGGCTTGCGTTGCCTAGGTCTGCAGGGCTAATGTCATCCAAGTTTGTTATTATTTTTCCGCCAGTGGCTTTTGAAAGCTTCTCCATGTCTGACTTCGTGATTCTACGAACTGCAAGTATTCCCTTTCTACTCAAGAAGTGCTGAATCATGTCGTCTAAGCCTTTCTGGCACAAAACCACGCTTGCACCTGCGGCGGTTATCTTGTCAACCATTTCTCGCAGCATCGATTCTTCCTGTTTTAGGAATGCGTCTATCTGTTCTGGGCTTTCAATGTTGATTTTTGCGTCAAACTCTGTTTTCTCGATTTCAAGGGCGGTGTCTAGTAATGCGATTTTCGCGTTTTCCACACGCTTAGGCATTCCGGAATGTGCGACTTCTTTGTCCAAAACTATGCCGTTGATCAGTTTTGTATCCCTTACGGATTCGCCTGGTTTCTTCTCAACTTTGATGTCGTCTATGTCTGCCTTGTACTTGCCTGGTTCTTTTTCAGCTACCTGCAGAACCGCTTTAACCGCTAAATCCGCCAAGTATTCCCTATGCTCAGCGACTAGCTTGCTTGCCATAGACGTCATAGCCGTTTTTTTCAAGTATCCTTGCAGACTCAAGTCTACAGATATTGCTATTTTTTCTAGGGTTTTCAGTGCTTTTTGAGAGGCTTTTTTGTATCCGTCAATTATTATTGTTGCATGAACACTTTTGTTGATTAAATCTTCAGCCTTGTCCAACAGTGCGCCGGACATTATGACGGCTGTTGTGGTTCCGTCGCCCGCTTCACTGTCTTGAGTTTTTGCAACTTCAACCATCATTTTTGCTGCTGGATGTTGAATGTCCATTTCGTCAAGGATTGTGCGTCCATCACTTGTTATGGTTACGTCTCCGAAGCTGTCAACGAGCATTTTGTCCATGCCTTTTGGGCCTAGGGCGCTTTTTACGGTTTCTGCTACGATTTTTGCAGCCATTATGTTTGTGTGTTGGGCTTCTGTTCCTCTAGAGCGGCTTGAGCCTTCCTTTAAAATTAGAACGGGTATTCCACCTGTTTGTGCGGACAATCTTTTTTTCCTCCATCAACTTGTGTATCATTAACTGGTTCAGTCGAGTTTATCTAATTAAAGCGCGCGTCTACTTAAATATACCTAAGCTTTACAATTACTTCATAAATGGTGATGATCGAATGGGTTGGGACGAATGGCGAGAATGGTTTGAGCGGCGTAGACGACGCTTTCCGTTTTTTGGAGACTGGTACCTGAGAGACATGGAAGAGATTATAGGAAGCGAGTTTAAGGAGCTGACTGAAAAGGCTCCTAGGGATCTCGTTCGAGAACAAACATTGCCAGATGGCAGAAGAGTGAAACAATGGGGTCCATTTGTCTATGGATACAGTGTAAGGATAGGCTCAGATGGAAAGCCTCAGATCAAAGAGTTCGGCAACGTAAAGCCTAGAACTCGAATGGGAAGACCTCACATTGAGGTGAAGGAGCAACGAGAACCCTTGGTGGACATACTTGAAATCGACGACGAGGTAAGAGTGGTCGTTGAACTGCCGGGGGTTGAGAAGCAAGACATAAAACTTTACGGAACAGAAAACTCATTAACGATCTCGATCGATACACCTCAACGCAAGTACTATAAGGAAGTCCAATTGCCGTCTATGGTTGATTCAAAACTGGCAAAGTCCACCTACCAAAATGGCGTCTTGGAGATCACCATGCCAAAGAAGAAAGAGGAAAAGCCGAAGGGCGAGCTAGTAAACATAGAGTGAGAAGAAAGCGGAACGCTTTTGGCACGGGCAGGGGAAGTTTTCTCCATAATGTTACTCACACCCCCACTATTTCATAGCTGATTTCGGGTATGCTGAGAAACCCCGCGCGAAAAATGGGGGTTTGCGGGAGCAAACTCGGAAAAAATCCGAAAAACTGCACAATTGATATAACATCAAACAACCAAAATAACAATGAACAAGCATTGTCTAAAACTGAGCAATTCCTAAACTACATCAAAGAAGCGAAAAGTAAGAACACGTATAAGAGTTATAAAAGAGGAATTGCTCTCTTTGAAGAGTTTTACGGTAAAACCTCAGACGTAGCACTTAAAGAAAGACGTGAAGATATAGCAAGTGAAGACTTTCAGAGAAACCGTAGATTTGCTAGGGAGATAGAGAAGTTTCATGCATGGATGCTTAAAGAAGGCTACACAATAAATTCGGCAAGAGCCAACACGATAGGAATTAGACAACTGTTCAAGTTCTATGGTATGCCTATAACCCTTGAAGCACAATCAAGCGTTTCAAAAACTGTGATAACAACCAAGGATTTTGTTCCGACAATAGAGCAATATAGAAGTGCTTTCAATTGCTCAGACCTACAAACTAGAATTATAATTTCAATGGGCTTAGACTTAGGTTGGAGAATAGGAGATTTTCTTTCTCTAAAAATAGAAGACATTCCAGATTTGAATCAGCCTACACCAATACCCTTCGAGCTAATCACAGAAAAAGAAGACGTTATTTCAAAGACGTTTCTAAGTGCTGAAACAGTAGAGCTATTGAAAACTTACATTCCGACACTAAAAGAGAATCCATACCTATTTCCTTCAAACGGAAAAGGAGCTTTAAAAGGCGAAGCAATTAACTACAAAATAAGAGAAGCTTTCAAAAAGGCTAAAATCATGATTCCAAAAGGAAAACGCTTGAGATTCCATGCATTCAGAAAACGATTCCTCAGCACTTGTGCAAACTTAAAAATAGACGTGAACATTGCCAAAATCTTGTGTGGCAAAAGTGTCGAAAAATCAATGCTAACTTATCTTAGCGAAGTTGAACATAAAAACGCTTTCATTGAAGTTAAACAAGTTTTAAGCGTAACAAACGGTAGAATAAAAAGCACAATGCAAGCTAAAGATGTGGAAATAACAAGGCTTCAAAAACAAATTGAAGAGTTAAGGCTCACAATGAAGGGCATGATGGAAATTTACGGCGAAGAAATAATGAAAAAAGCCATTGAAAAACTGAAGGGTGAAGGCAAAATAACAACATTGCCAATAAAGACGCAAAACGAAATTAAAATTGGCAAAATCACAAACATAACCGAATTGCTTCAAGCCATAGGCAAGGCAAAAGAAAAGGAACAACGAAAGGAATATGAAAAAATAATCGCAGAGAATAATAACAACCACAACAAGGCTGAAAATTCAGCCTAAACACCCCCCCCTTTTTGATTATATTTCTTTACATCATTAAGATTATGCTATAAAAATCGGTACACTTCGTGTTTTTGAGTGTGTGGGTTTTCTAGGTTAATTTTCTAATCTACAGATATACCATTGTGTTTTCCGAGTTATCTGTGGCAAACCTTCATCAACATTGTTAGACCGCATTAAAAACCCTGAATTCATCCTTCTTTTCGGTAAAGGATAGAAAATTAGGCAAATAAAAACCATATGAAAATTGCTTATATATCTTTATGCCGTCGTAAGACTGACGATTTAATATACATATAAAATACCATTAAAATGCTCGGTTTAATGTCTTATTTGATGATTTAGTTAGTTTAGAAGGCTTCTTTGCACAATCATTGACCTATTCAAGCATTAATCAACCAACGCAAGTCAATCGATAAACGACCTAATAAACAAACCCTAAATAATGACACAATTAACGAATACGCCCTAACCCCCGTACCTTCTCCAAAAACGACGATGGAGACAAGTTTATGGATATGGTTCGTCCGAGTGGAGTTCGTTATTTTATGCTCTCATATATAAAGGTTTGGGTTGGCTTCATTAAACCCCATTAAAGTATCATATGTACCCCTATAATTTACTCGTTGTTTGCGTGGTTAATTACTCGTTGACTCTTCGTTATCATCTTAATTGCATTACTCAACAACTTACCAATTATAGGAACACTAATGATGGTAACTAATAATTAGGTTGGCTGTTAACTGCTTAGTTGAGTGTGGTATATGTGATGAATAGTTCGCCCGAGGATTAATCACATGATGAAAGTTACCGAGTTACCGCTTTACCGAGTTACAGAGAATAGATACAGTCTGATAGGTGTAGTGTTATATTAATGTATATATATTATTATATATAAGAGCATGGTAATTTGTAACCAGTTGTATGCCTCTCATCAATTCAGTATATCAATGCTTATATCCTCTGTAAGTCAGTAACTCAGTAACACGGTAACAATCTCCCTAAACCTTCATTATTGCTTAATTTAAGCTCTAAATCAAAAAAGAACCTCATTTTAACCAGAACATTTATAAATGTGTTTATCTATTTATCTGTTAGTGAAATCGTATGAGTAAAGAAAGAAAAGATTACGAAAGTGTAGGCAGGGAATTACGAAAAAGTGGAAAAACCAGTCAAATAGAAGTAACATGTCCTGAGTGTGGCTCAACCATATACCGCAAGTTTGGTTTCAGATACACCCGTAAAGGCAAATATCAAGTGTATCAATGTAAAAACTGCTGGCACTATTTCAGAGCAGACTAATCGGTTTACTCTTTCAATGATGCTTTAAAGAAGTGGTATTAATTATGAAAGAGAAGGCTGAAAAACCTAAAGTTCGACAGAAACGGGTATCATGTGGCTTTAATAAAGAAGATGTTTTCTTTGAAAGCGTATTCAATGATGATGAACCAGTTTTTCTGTTTTTTGATGGTGAAAACGGTAAATTCGTCTCACAAAAGAATTTTGCCATGCAAAACCGCATTAATTATGTTCCTCGAACTATCGCTCAAACTTTTGAAACTGTTCCTTTTGAATTGTCTTGTCGAATCAACATGAATGAACCTTTAAGTAAAGAAGAATTATTCCAAAAGGTGTATGAAACAATTGCTTCTTATGTTGATTTGCCGAGAAAACATCTTATTTTATGCAGTCTTTTTGTCTTGTTAAGTTATTTTCAGCATTGTTTTAATTGGCTTCCATACATTAACATTAAAGGAGACAATGATAGTGGAAAAACGGTTTTGGCTGAAATTTTAGCTTCTTTAAGTTATAGAGGTATGTTGTTTACAAGCCCAACATCAGCAGACCTTTATCAGTTTCTCCATCAATATAAAGGAACTATTCCAACATTTTTTGAAGATGAAATTCAAGGCTTAGAGCGGGATACGGAAAAAGCGAAAATCTACAAAAGTGGAAATACTATAACTGGAACTGTTCCACGCATTATTATGCGTCCTATACGAAGATTAGTTAGTTTTCCAACTTTTTGTTTGAAAGCTCTTATCGGAAAAGAAACGCCTAAAGTTAAAGGGTTAATAGAGCGAACAATATTCATTCCAATGAGCAAGGGTAAACCGTCTAAAGCATGGTATAATCGTATGGAAAGAGAGAAACAAAACATTATCGACTTGAAAATGGAACTTTTAAAATGGCGTATAATCAACTATGAAACAAGTGATTATGATTATCAAAGATTCGAGAACAAACAAAGCAATGGTAGAATTGACGATAATCTTTACCCGTTAATTATGATGTGTTCTGACCTTTCAGTTAAAGATGAATTTGAGCAATGGTGTAACAGTCAAATTGAAATATACAAAAAGAAAAAATTAGAGAGTTTTGAAGGTTTCCTTGTTCAAGTTTTACAGAAATTATTTAAGAATCCTCAAACCATTAAGGTTGAACCGCTTTTTAAAGATAAAATCTGGATTGCTTTCACTTCAATTTGGGATTACTTCGGTAATATGCCTGAGGTTCAACATGACCTTCATCATCAACATAAACTTCATACGGTTGAATTTGGAGAAGTAACAAAACAGAAAGTAGGCTATGCATTATCAAATATTTTCGACAGTAAAACAGTAGTGAAAACCATAAAGGGAAATAGTGAAAGACTAAGAGTTTTTCCAATTAATACAATGATTCGAGTATTCCGTAATTATTTAAATGAAGAGGAAATTAAAACGGTTCAAAATAGAATAAAAGAAATGCAAGATAGGAGTGTAATTAATTGCGAAAATTAAGCACTTATCAAAAAGAACACATCAATTGGATAGTTGAAGAGCATAGGGGACACTTTGACAGAATTTTGCAGATGCATGAATTAGAGAAAGAAAATGAAGACTGGAGTTTTGAACATCATGAAGAGCTATGTAAAATTGTCGATTTGATTAAAGACCATTATGTTCAATGGTTCAGTGTCACCAAAAAAATAGCATTGAAATGGTTTATGAAAGCCTTGAAGTATTATGAACTTGAAGTTTATGACAAGTCAAAAGCCAAACCAATTAAAGTAGCTGTTGAAAAAGAGAAACCGTCAAACTTGTCAGAAAAATTTGAAGATTTTAAACCCTCACCTGAAGCTGACATATCACCTAAACATTGGATAAAAGAATATGAAGATTGGCAAATAAAAGCTTGGGGATATTCGTCGCAACGCCGATGGCGTGAAAGACAACTGCGAATAATTAATGAATGGAGAAAAAAACACGGAATGTCTCCACTTCTCATAGATACGGATTATCCATTTCCTAAGGATTATTAGCCAACCAATACAAATAACAAATACAATAAACTAACCGTCTTGATATTACTCTTATTTTATTTATTTTTCAACTAAGCATGCTAAACATCACACAAAACACTAAACTGCAATAACAACCACATTTATAATAACATTATTGTCTATGTTAGGATAACCGAATATCTTCCTCAGAATAACAACTTTTAAGTGGTTTACCCCTACCTAATTGAGTCAAAAACCCTTCATCATGTGATTAATTAGTGCCACAGTCTCCGAGGATATTATGGTCATTAATAAAAACTCAAAAATCAATGCTTAATCAACCATTCACACTTCAATAATGTATATAGTTAATTTGTAGTTAGTTGGTTATTCTTCAAATTTTAATATGCCTATTAGACTCCATAGTGCTAACGAAGAGTATAAGCCTATTTGAAGAATTAGGGGTGTTGCTAGTTTTATTATTGTTGGATGGTTTAAATATTTGATGGTTTCAATAAAATCGGGGAGAGATACGAATAGTTGATAAAGTAATAGTGCAATGCTGAAAACTCCACATAATAATCTTGCTTTAGAAACTTCTTTCATTATTTACACCTTATTGGTAATGTAGTGTGCTAAGTTGTTAATTAATAGTCACTGTTAAAGTTTAATTTCATACCCTTATGTGAACCATATTTGATGTTAGTGTTTTTTTATTTTATTTTTTGAGTGTGTTTAACTCCTCTACCTCATTATAACATGATTTTTTTTATCCATTGATGTTTTTTATGACACGCCATAATTAATTCATTGAGTCATGCCTTGACTCATCAATTTGCGATATGTAAGCAATTTTTCAACACCAAAATCTTAATTAGTGAAAAAGCGGATATGTAAGATAGTGAGGATGGGAAAACAGTTCCTCTTAATGGGTTTTAGCCGAACTTCATTTTGAGTTTCCCATTCTCATCCTTAAAAGTTTTAGCTTATGTAACCGTTTTTTGAAAAAAATAAGCGGTTTTTAGGGTTCTTTTCAACATTAAAGCCTAGAGAATGGTCTAAACTAAATGTTTATATTCAACGCTTCCTCATTATACATGGCTAAAACCGAAAGAGGAAAAAAACATTGACATTTAGAAATACGGATTTCATGGAGAAACAGTTCATTGAAACATTGAATACAGATAATATTATCAAAGAAGGCTGTTTCATAACGGGCGGGCGTGGTTCTGGAAAATCATATCTTGGCTTTATCATTGCTGATAAGATAATTAATGAGTGTAAAGGTCAAGTGAAAGTGAAAGTTTTTGATAGCTCTTTAGCATGGAAAAGATACAGTGGAATACCTAGAGTTTTCAAGATTGAACCGAATCAGCTTTTGCCACGAGCAAGTGAATGGAATTGCATTATTGACTGTAGCAGATTATCACCATACGAACTTAGAGAATTAGTGAATTTTTATTGTGCATTAGACTTTCAAGAAGCTGTGGAATTAACCGATGCGGGAATAACGGATTTCAAAGGAGTCTATATCCTAGAGGAAGCACAGAACCTAGTTCCCAGTGGCATGTTGAGAAGGTTTACTTATCAAGACACTGCTCGCTTTATAATGCAGGGAAGAAACTATAATCTATCCTATATTGGTATAACTCAGAGATTATCAGCGTGTGACACTAACCTAGTTGAAATTAGTGGCGTAAAATATTGGTTCAAAACGGAAGGTCAAAACAACTTGAGAAAAGCGAAAGCGTGGCTTCCAAAACAGAGACTATGGCAATTAAGAGACTTGAAGACTAGAGAATGTTTCTTTCAATACGGCTCTTCAATAAAGCGTGTGATGACACCATACTATAAAGCAATGAAACAACCAGAGCAGTATATTATTAAAGAAAAACCTTCAATGCTTAACAGACTAGCCAATAAATTGTTAGGTCGGTCTCATAGCTCTACGCCTAACAGTTCAAATATCCAATTAAATGCGAGAGCGAAATGATGGGAGAGTGAATGGTATATCAAATAACAAAAATTCGGAAAGACTCCGAGTTTTCGGGAGATATCTCCATTAAACGTTAGTGCCTCCAAACTGACGTATTTTTTGCCGAACTGTAGGGTTTTTCATTTTCGTTTCCTAAAGAGTTTCTTACAGTTCATGTCTGTGACGTATTCGAAGCCGGCTTCCACTATGCTGCATGCTTCTCCGGTCAGAAGTCACCTCTTTCAGTTGTTGATTTTCATAGAAACGGGTTTTTCTTGTGTGAGTGGGGGTTTTGTGTAGGTTTAGTGAGGTATTTGTGTCAAAAGTGTTGAGTCATGTTGTTGAGTGTCTTTATTATGCTCTAGCCTTTAATTAGTCATATTTTCTCAGTTTGATCATTTTCCTAAAGCTTTTCAGGTCTTCAGAGATGAGTTTTAGAAAGTGTAACTCTTCCATTGTTCTTTCAAATTTTAGGAATTCTTCGCGAAGCTTTTGCAGCGTGTTTCTGTTTTCGCTCAATTTCTAACCTTTCCCTTACAGCTTTAGATGGAGGGCTTTCATCGTTTTTTGGCTAGCCACACAGCCACTCCGTCATCGAGGAGAAAGGAGAAGGCTTCGAGAACGGAAAAACAATTTTTGGCTGTTTGTGGTCTAGCCTTCAACCTTTAGCCCTCCAATGCTCCATCGTAAGACTTAAGATAAGCGTCTACTATAAAAACATTACTGAATAACACGAACACACAAACGGTAAATAAGCCTTAACCTATGGCTAAAATTCCTTCTAAAACTTTCTTTTCTGGAATGTCTAACTGTTTTGCGAGCCACGTTTTTAAGAGAGAAGTTTGTTTTGGGGGTTCTCCGCTGTAGGTTATAATTTGGTTATTCTTCAAGGCATCTGCTTGGAAGGTTTTCTCTGCCTCTTTGTATAAGAAGGATAATGTTTGAGCCTGATGAGCTAGGGTTTGGAAGTCCGCCCATTGTTTACAACGCAAGATCACCGGCGGCCCACGCACTTCTCCAACTTGTGATGTTCGGGCTTTTTCTTGTTGTGCTACCTGTGCTGGTATTGCCATGGGTTCGCGAGAAGTTGACAAATAAGTGATTAAGTTTGTTATCTCACTCTGAAGAGTTCCGAGTCTTTCTTCCACTTTTTCTATTTTTCCACTTAACTCTCCAGTATCGCCCAGCCTCTCGGTTATTGTACCCAACTCGTTTATCAGCCGGTCCAAGTCTTTTTCATGCTCCTTTAGAACGTTTATTATAAAATCTAGGGCTTCTAGAGCTTCGTCATTCGATGGGGCTTTCTTTGTCATCGCTTTTCTCCCTTTCCTTCAATTTAATTCAATATCTTTCTTTATAAATAAAGGTAGCGAATCCTCAAAATGTATCCATGTACAGACATAACCGTATTTATTGAAAATTAAAACTTGTGTGGGAGAGTTAGAATATCTTGTTCAGGTTGGATAACAAAACACTTATAGATTTATATTATCTTGCATTTCAGTTTGAATGTGTTTGGGCGGGTAGATCAGCTTGGAATGATCGCCACGTTGGCATCGTGGAGGCCGCGGGTTCAAATCCCGCCCCGTCCACATTGATTTAATGATGTTTTGACCATGCTCAAGTCAGCGTTTACTTTCGAATGATTTGAAAGCTTATTCACGTTTATAATATGAGGTGAACGTGTTGATTGAAGTCGTTTCAGTTTCCCCGACCTTTGCTGAATAAACTTTATGAGCATTTTGCTAAGATAGAGGAGATTTTGACTGCTTTGGAGGATCTCATGAACAAAGAAGGACCGGAGCGAATACAGAAAAGCTTGAAGACTACAAGAAAAAAGTCACGTGATCACAAAAAGCCCTGAAAATATGGTTTGACCCAGAAGGCGACCTACTCGAAATAGGACAAACAAAACCTGCGAAAGGATTTTTCAGAGACGTGGAGGATGACATTTTCGTTAGGGTAGATCATGAGGGAAACATAACGGGCTTCGCCATACTCAACACAACGAAAAGAATGACAAAAATAAGAGAGGTAAAGCTCTCAGTGAAAGCAACCTTTTCCCAAACGCAGCAATCAACATCATAACTTTTTGACAAATTACTAACCTTGGTGCAGGGGATGGGATTTGAACCCATGTACCCCTTCGGGACGGGATCTTGAGTCCCGCGCATAAAGTCCCTCTGTGAGGATTGACCAGGCTCTGCTACCCCTGCACCCAGTTTCAGAACTATCTTTTACTTTCTTATTAATTATTTCCCGAAAATTCAGCTGCCTTTGACTTGTATGTTTGAATGAAATCCTTTGCAAATTTATCTGCGTACTTTTCTGTTCCCTTGTGTTTTGTATCTAAAGCTGTTCTTAAATGATGATAAAACTCGTGTAAAATGATGAATGGTTCCTTAAGTGTGTCACTGTTCGAAACAGAAATTGTCCCCTTTTTCGCGTTGTAGCATCCGAGAGCCTTCTTTTTACGTCCTTTCGGTAAGCCGACCTCTATCTTAGGCACGTCAACACTGTAATGTTCCGCGAGCAGTTCTAGAGCTTTCTCTACCTTCCCATTCAAGATAAGCCAGACAACTAACATTTCGAACTCGGGTTTCGTCGGTTTTGAAATCATTCTTTTCCCATCTAATAGAAAGGGAGGGACAATAAAAGAATTCACACACAATCTGCAGACGAGCGCAAGGTCAAGGGAAGCAAAAACCTAACCCTCTCAAGCACTTAGCCCCTTCAAGTTATTTTCGATGCTAACAAGAGGGAACCTAAGGAAAAAAGCCTACAACCACACCACCACAAGAAACTGGAATGCAATGCACTGACTCACATAAAGCCAATAATCATTGAATTCTAGACATTCATAAAGCAATTCTTCATACCCAAGTTTTGACTCAGCAAAAACTACGACTTCTCTGAGGCCGATGCAAGTATGGTACAGACTCCCCAGAAAACGCAAAGAAAAATGGGAACGTAGATGGTTGATTCTGTAGCGCACTGCTCCGCGAGGCATATTAAGTTCAGCTGAAAGCTTTGATACGTTCCTTGGACCATATAGCGCTAACCCTTACAGTACTCTGACATAGGTTCTGTGTAATCTTTTGTACTTATTTGATTTCACTCGTTTAATCAATGGAGCATCATCACACGTTATATGTCATAGGCTTTTTTTAACTTTTTGTTTAACCGATTTGACTTATGCCACATGGATGCCCGCCACCTACCGGATCACCGCCACATGATGCCACATATGAGCCAGTTGAAATCATCACAGAAGCAAGAACCGCTGAACAAACAAAGCCGACACCAATAGGAATTCGACGATTTTGAAATTCATGGCATTTCACCCTCCTTTACTTTTGGTTACAAAATACCTACAATATCGGCAAAAATAAAAATGTGCGAAGCCGAATCAGCAATTCTTTTTTATATACCATATTCAGCTCCAAATAGCGGTGAATGTCGAAAACCCAGAGAGGGTATGTCCGAAAGTTTACACGGAAAATCTGCAGAAGAAAACCCAAAATGCGGCATCTTTGAAAAAACCTTATGTCAATGGGGACAGCCAAAGGAATCGAAGAACTGTTAAGGGCATGCTTTGATTTCATTCTTCAGAAAGCACAAAGAAGCCAAAAATTGGGCGGTAACAGCAATCTTTGAATGGTAAAGTTTATTAGAAAGTGTGCAGTTACGCTTTTAGCCCATTAAAAGCTCGAAAAACCAATTTTTCAAGTTGGAGGAAACTAAAAGTTTGAAAAAACCCGCATCAAACAATTTCATGTATGTGTGTTTAAGTGTAAAATTGCGGGAGATGGTTAAGATTGGCTGAAATATCAAAGGATGATATACATCTTCTATTAAAGGCCTTCTTTAACGAAAAAGGCCTAGTCCGCCAACATTTAGACTCCTACAACGAGTTCATAGACCACGGTATACAAGAAGTGATAGATGAGGTCAGTGAGATTTCAATAGATGTCCCTGAATGCCCATACAAAGTGAAGTTAGGACAGATCTGGATAATAGATCCACACACAAGAATTACCAGTCCATACGTCACGGAGGTCGACGGCACGAAACACGAAATCTTGCCCATGGAAGCAAGGCTCCGCAGTCTAACATATGCAGCGCCATTAGCCCTTGAGATGACTCCCGTAATAGACGACAGGGAACAAGACACGGAACTCGTTTATGTCGGAAACATCCCAGTAATGCTAAAGTCAAAATTATGCTTCCTCTCACAACTCTCAAGAGAAGAGCTGATAGCCTGTGGAGAAGACCCAAACGACCCAGGCGGCTACTTCATAGTAAACGGTTCAGAACGGGCAATAGTTGCCATGGAAGACTTGGCACCCAACCGCATAATAGTGGACATAGACGAAAAAGGAGTAAAACCAGTATACCAAGCAAAGATATTCTCAACAACAGTTGGCTTCAGAGCAAGGATAGAGCTTAAGCTGAAGTCCGACGGAGCTGTATATGTCTCACTACCCGGCGTACCCGCGCTAGTCCCGTTCGTAATTTTAGTGCGCGCTTTAGGCTCAGAATCAGATAAGGAGATAGCTGAAACAGTTTCGCTGGAAGAAGAGATACAGAAAGAATTAGAATCCTCATTTGACAAGACCATAGGCGTAGACACGATAGAAGACGCAATCCTCTTCATTGGAAACCGCGTCGCTCACGGTCAAGTTGAAGAATACCGCATACAAAAAGCCAAGACTGTGATAGATAGAAACTTTCTGCCACACATCGGTAGAACAAGCGAAAGCAGAAGAGACAAGGCCCTGTTCTTAGGCGAAATGGCATGCAGAGTGATTGAACTGAAACTTGGAAGAAGAGAAACAGATGATAAAGACCATTTCAAAAACAAGCGGTTAAGGCTTGGAGGTCCGTTGCTTGCAGACCTATTCAGAATAGCCTTCAGAAACCTCTGCAGAGACATGAAATACCAGCTTGAACGCATAGGGGTAAAGGGACAAATAATAACCGTTTCAGTAGCAGTCCGCCCAGGAATAGTAACCGAGAGGCTTCAGCATGCCCTTGCAACGGGAAACTGGGGAAGAGGAAGAGTTGGTGTAACCCAACTTCTAGATAGAACAAACCACATTTCAACTTTAAGCCACTTACGCAGATTACAATCGCCACTAAGCAGAAGTCAGCCAAACTTCGAAGCAAGAGACCTACACCCAACTCACTGGGGTCGTCTATGCCCAAACGAAACACCAGAAGGCTCAAACTGTGGACTAGTCAAAAACCTAGCCTTGTCAGCATGCATCGCAGTAGGCGTAAACCCAGAGAAAATAAAGCAGATACTCTACAGCATGGGTGTAGTGCCTGCAATTGAAGCAAATGCAACCTTAAAACTTTCAGGAGCAAAAGTCTTTGTTGACGGAAACATAGTTGGGTACTGCACTTTCCCTGAAGAATTGATGCTAGAGTTCAGAGAAAGACGAAGAAAAGGTGAAATCTCAACAGAGGTCAACATTGCCTATTTCTCAAAAATTCGCAGCGAGAGAGAAGAAATATATGTCAACTGTGATCAAGGCAGGGTCAGACGACCCCTCATAATAGTTGATAATGGCATACTAAAACTTCAACCAGAACATGTTGATAAAATGGCTTCTGGAGAATGGTCTTGGGAGGACCTTGTTAAGAATGGCATAATTGAATATCTAGATGCTGAAGAAGAGGAAAACGCCTATGTTGCTATAAGCCCTGAAGAGGCAACCCCGGAACGTACACATATGGAAATTGCGACATACATAATCCTCGGGATATGCGCTTCAACAGTCCCTTACGCCGAACATAATCAGTCACCACGAAATTCATATCAAGCTGCAATGGCAAAACAAGCACTAGGCATATACGCAACGAACTTTGAACAACGTGCAGATTCAAGATCCCACATTTTACATTACCTACAAATACCCTTAGTGGAAACTGCGTTAATGGATGTAATCGGCTACAAACTTCGCCCCTCAGGACAAAACTGTGTAGTAGCAGTACTTTCCTTTGAAGGCTACAACATGGAAGACGCCTTAATCTTCAACAAAGCCTCCATAGAAAGAGGCTTAGCTCGCTCAAACTTCTACAGAATATATCAGGGTGAATGCCGCCAGTACCTAGGCGGATTAAGAGACAAATTCCTCATACCTGAACCAGGACTGCGTGGATATAGAGGAGAACAATATTATAGACTTCTTGAGCCGGATGGAATAATAAGCTTAGAATCAAAAGTTTCAGGCGGAGACGTGCTCATCGGCAGAACAAGCCCGCCAAGATTCCTTGAGGAATACAAAGAGTTTGAGGTCAGAGGCCCCTCAATGCGTGACACATCCGTGGATATGCGTCCATCAGAACAAGGAATTGTTGACTCAGTTTTTGTGACCCAATCTAGGGAAGGCAGTAAACTAGTCAAGGTTAAGGTTCGTGATCAACGCGTACCAGAGCTGGGAGATAAGTTTGCCTCTCGTCACGGACAAAAAGGGGTTATTGGGTTAATCGTTCCACAGGAAGATATGCCCTTCACAGAAGATGGTGTAGTTCCAGACATAATAATCAATCCCCACGCCATTCCTTCAAGAATGACCATAGGGCACTTTATTGAGTCAATGGCCGGAAAAGTCGCCGCCATGAGAGGAAAACCAGTTGACGGAACACCTTTCTCAAACGAAAGGCCTCCGGACATCAGAAAAGCCTTAATTAAATTGGGGTTCAGCCACACTGGCAGAGAGGTTTTCTACAATGGTATGACAGGTAAGAAATTCGTTGCAGACTTATTTGTTGGAGTAGTATACTACCAGAAACTGCACCACATGGTTGCGGATAAAATCCACGCCAGAGCCAGAGGACAAGTACAAATGCTGACAAGACAGCCCACAGAGGGCAGAGCCAGAGGAGGAGGCTTAAGATTCGGCGAAATGGAACGTGACTGCTTGATAGGGCATGGAGCAACAATGCTACTCCAAGATAGATTGCTGGAAGAATCAGACAGATACACGCTATACATCTGTGAAAACTGTGGCTACATATCCTATTACGACATGAGACAGAGAAAATACGTATGTAGACTCTGTGGAGAAAAAGCCAGAATCGCCCCAGTAGTAGTCTCTTACGCTTTCAAGCTTCTCGTGCAGGAATTGATGAGCCTTTGTGTAGTGCCTACACTAAAGCTTAAGGAGAAAGCTTAACATGACTTTAGAAGAAACAATCCATAAAGTTGTTGATGAAATTGGTTTCGGTGTGCTTTCACCACAGGACATACGTAGACTCTCAGTTGTGGAAATCCAAGCACCAGACACTTATGATGAAGATGGAGCCCCCATAACCGCTGGTTTGATGGATGGTAGGCTGGGAACCCTTGAACCGAGACAAAGATGCAAAACATGCGGTAATACGGCTATTCGCTGTCCAGGCCACTTCGGCCACATTGAGCTGGCTGTCCCAATAACGCACATTGCATTCACGAAAATCATATACAAGCTTCTGAGGGCAACATGTCGAAACTGTGGACGCGTATTGCTTTCAGATGATATGATAGGTGAAGTTCAAACTAGAATTGATAGAGCAAACAAGCTCTTGGGTTTGGTTCCGAACGAAGTCTACAAAGCAATAATACGAGACCTACGACGGAAACAGTGTCCCCACTGTGGAGCAATCCAATACAAAATAACTTTTGAAAAGCCAACAAAGTTTAGTGAGTTAATCCCTGAAAGCGGTTCGGAACCGTTGACGCCTAGCATGGTTCGAGAAAGACTGGAACGCATACCAGACGAAGACCTTGAACTCCTAGGTTTCAATCCGAAAGCCGCACATCCCGAATGGATGGTTCTACAGGTTTTACCAGTTCCACCGGTCTACGTGCGTCCATCAATTACGTTGGAATCAGGCATACGCTCAGAAGACGACCTAACCCACAAACTTGTAGACATAATTCGCATCAACCAAAGGCTAAGGGAAAACATGGATGCTGGAGCACCCACGCTTATAATTCAAGACTTGTCAGAGCTTCTCCAGTATCACGTAACAACATACTTCAATAATGAGACTTCAGGAATACCTCCAGCAAGACATCGTTCAGGCAGAGCGTTAAAGACGCTTTCACAAAGACTGAAAGGAAAAGAAGGAAGATTCAGAAGCAACCTTTCAGGGAAAAGGGTTGACTTTTCGGCACGAACAGTGATCTCTCCTGATCCAAGCTTGGACATAAACGAGGTTGGAGTTCCGCTTGAAGTTGCAATTCGGTTATCAGTGCCTGAAAAGATCACGGAGTGGAACATCGAAGAACTGCGTAAACTCGTGGTAAATGGACCTGAAAAATACCCTGGCGCGCTTTACATTATTAGACCTGATGGTAAACGTATAAGACTTGAATTCGTTGTTGACAGAGAAAAGGTTGCGGAGGCTTTAGAGCCAGGCTTCATTGTGGAGAGGCATCTCAAAAATGGCGACATAGCCATATTCAACCGTCAGCCTTCGCTTCACCGCATGTCAATTATGGCTCATTGTGTGCGTGTTCTACCGTATAAAACGTTCCGTTTACACCTTTGTGTTTGTCCACCCTATAACGCTGACTTCGACGGAGATGAAATGAACCTTCATATACCGCAAAGCCAAGAAGCACAAACAGAAGCACGCCTACTGATGCAGGTTCAGGATCAAATATTATCACCAAGATTTGGAGGCCCAATAATAGGCGCAATTCGAGACTTTATAACAGCCTCATACCTATTCACGAGAAAATCAAATTATCTAACAAGAAATGAGGTCAGCAAGCTATTGATAGCAACGGGATATGACGGACAATTACCGAACCCGAAAATCAAAACGCCTCAACCATTATGGAGTGGCAAACAGATTTTCAGCCTGTTTTTGCCCAAAGATCTAAACTACGTTTTGAAGGCAAACATCTGTCAAGGATGCGACAAATGCCTGAAAGAAGACTGCCCCTACGACGCCTACGTTGTCGTCAAAAACGGTGAACTCATAAGCGGCGTCATAGATAGACGCTCAATAGGTGCTGAACAGTCGGAAACCCTACTCCACAGGATAGTAAAGGACTATGGATCAGAAGCTGGACGCGAATTCCTAAATAAGATAACCCGTCTGTTGAAGCTTTTCATAACTATGCGAGGTTTCACATACTCATATGACGAACTGGTTTTGTCCCCAAATGCTGAAAACAAAATAAGAAGAACCATGGACAAAATTGAGAAGAGAATAAAAGAACTGATAGATAAATACCGTAAAGGCACCTTACAAAGGCTTCCTGGACAAACCCTCGAAGATTCATTTGAAATATACGTGATGAACGAATTAGCCAAAGCAAGGGACCAATCTGGAAAAATAGCTGACGAGGACTTCACCATTGAAAATTCAGGCATAGTAATGACACGAACTGGCGCCAGAGGATCAAATCTAAACATTGGACAGATGAGCGCGTGCGTTGGACAACAAGCAGTACGTGGAAAAAGGATAATGCGTGGATATCGAGCCCGCGCCTTGCCCCACTTCAAGCCAGGCGATCCAAGCCCAAAAGCAAGAGGCTTCGTTTATTCCTCATATCAAAAAGGACTCGACTCAGTTGAATTTTTCTTCCACGCCATGGGTGGCAGAGAAGGCTTGGTTGACACTGCCGTTAGAACACAGCAAAGTGGATACATGCAAAGAAGATTGATTAACGCACTGGAGCATCTACGCTTAGAATATGATGGCACGGTTAGGACTTCTTCTGGAGACATAATCCAATTCAAATACGGTGAAGATGGTGTAGACCCAGCAAAAAGCGACCACGGAAAAGCCGTGAACGTAAGCCGACTAATTGAACAGATAAAAATCGCAATGAGGAAAGGCACACCAGCGTCACCTGAATACATTGAAAAACACTTGAAGGAATTCGAAGACCAACTCACACCTTTGCTCATCAAGGAACTTAAACAAGCTTTGGCAAAAGCAAAACTAACCAAAATCGGTGTGGAAAAAGCAATACAACTAACAGCTGAGCATTATAAACGTGCTTTAATGGAACCAGGTGAGGCAGTGGGCATAGTTGCAGCTCAGTCAATAGGTGAACCTGGCACACAGATGACCCTCAGAACATTCCACTACGCAGGAGTTCGAGAACAAAACGTAACCCTAGGGCTTCCAAGACTCATAGAAATCGTTGACGCAAGGAAAATACCATCTACCCCCATTATGACGATATACTTAACTAAGAAATATAGAAAAAGCAAGGAAGCCGCGACAGAAATCGCCCGTAACATAATTCACACCACGTTGGAAGATCTAGCACAGGCGATCTATGAAGACCCCATAAGAGAAGAAATACTAGTGGAACTCAGCAAAACAATGATGGAAGATAGAAAAGTAACACTTGAAGAATTGAAGAATCTGTTGGAGATACCGAACTGTACCATAAAAGCAAGAGGTAACCGAGTGCATATAAAACCGGAAAAAGCTGAAAAACTCAAAAAGTTACTTCCCAAGGTTTTCTCCTTCCACATTAAAGGTGTGCCTAAGATAAAGCGTGTTTTGGTCACAGAAGAAAGTGGAGAATGGGTCATAAGAACAGACGGGTCAAATCTCCCTAAAGTTTTGGACATTTCTGCAGTAGAGGCCTCGCGAACAACAACAAATAACGTTCACGAAATAGCTAATACGCTTGGGATAGAAGCTGCTAGGAACGCTTTAATATATGAGGCTGAAAACGTTTTGGAGGAACAAGGTTTGGATGTTGATGTCCGGCACGTGATGCTTGTTGCGGATATCATGACATCTACAGGTGATCCGCAACAGATAGGTAGGCATGGAATAAGTGGCAAGAAATCAAGCGTTTTAGCTAGAGCTGCTTTCGAAATAACAGTTCCAAACATTATTGATGCATCTGTTGGGGGTGAAATCGACCCATTAGATGGTGTAACCGAAAACGTAATAGTAGGGCAATCTATACCAATTGGTACGGGACTCGTTGAATTATATATGTCAACATCTCAATTGAAGAAGGAAAACAAATGATAGACATGGATAAGGCGATTAGAACAGTTGTAAAAACAGGCAAGGTGTCTTTCGGCGCGAAATCCACCATACAGAACGCAAAAACGGGAAAAGCCAAACTGATAATTTCAGCGGCTAACTGTCCGAAAAACACACATGAAGACATAGAATACTATTGCAAGCTTTCAAATGTTCCACTGATCACCTATAAGGGTTCATCCATAGACTTAGCTGCTATATGCGGCAAGCCCTTCATTATTTCAGCATTAAGTATAAAAGAACCCGGTGACTCAGAAATTCTCAGGTTAATAGAAAAGGCGGAGCCAGAGGAGTCTAACGGAGGAACTGAATGACAAGCGGAATAAAGATCACAAGCAAGGAAATGCGGTATATATCATTATTTGAGAGCATAACTGGGGCAAATGTTAAAGACTGCATAGTTAATGAGGAGCAGAGCCGTGTAATTTTTGTTGTCAAGGAAGGCGAGATAGGGATGGCCATTGGAAGGGGTGGAAGAAATATACACACGTTGGAGAGAATGACAGGTAAAAAACATGAAATAATCGAGTATTCAGAAAGGCCTGCACAGTTCATCAAAAATGCTTTGAAGCCAGCGATGGTTAAGGAGGTTCGCATAACAGAGAGACCTAACGGGAAAACAATGGCTGTTGTAACGGTTAATCCAAAGGATAAGGGCGTTGCCATAGGGAAAAATGGGAAGAATGCTGAACGCCTCCGCTTCTTGGCTAAGAGATACTTCGAAATAGAAAATGTAAGCATAACCTAACTTTTTAAGAGAGTAAGAACGTGAAGAAAATCAGATTATCGTTGTATATTCTGTTTCTTTTGTTCACGCTTATCAATTCCGTCAGGGCGCAAGAAGAACCTTTTGTGGATAGGTTTTTAGGCAGCCCGTTGCTTGTTCTCGTAGCAATAATTGTTATCGACATTATAGCATTCATTTATCATAAAATAAGAAGATAAACGTTTTTAGGTTTCAGTGCTCAAAACAAGGTCGATGAGTGCTTTCTGGTCAACCTCAGTGTTGGTTCTCCAGTCAAGATATAATTGTTCATTTTCATCCTGCATTAGATACCCGTAACGAATGTATCTATCGATGTTTATTCCAACTTTCCATCCTGGAAGTTTGTTTCGTAGCAGTTCTTGAACTTCTTTTCGTGTTGCTTTTCCTTTTTTGGATATTATGTAGGCGATTGTTACTGCTAGTCCTGCGAGGTCGTCGATTCGCCAACCCATCATCTTGGCTTCTTTGGGTGTTAATTCCCCTCTTAACGTTATGCAGAATCTAGCTTTGTTCAACTGGTCTAAAGTTGGTTTTTCAGGTGGTTTCTCTCCTTCAAAAACCGTTTTCACTTGCAGATCGAAAGGTTTCAGGTGTTTGTTTAGAACTTCGAGGACTTTTGGGTAATCTGAGCCTAAAGCTTTCCGAAGCTCCCATCCCTTCACTCCGGGTTTTCTGTGTTTTCGATAGAAGAGGACATGAACCGCCCTCTTGATTTTGTTCGCGTAATAGGCTTTTCTTCTACTCACTTAGCTCGCCTCTCTTCCATTTCATCCAGTCTTCAGCTGTGATGGCTATGGGTATTGAAACCAACTGCTTTTCTCCGATTTTGGTCAACAGTTTTTCGTAGGGTTTGATGAACATTTCTTCCTCTAACGGGTGGATTTCCAGTGTTGCATAGCCGTATGTGACCAGGAAACTTGTCATGAAGGCTTTGTGCACGGTTTTCTCATAGGTTTCTGCACCGATAAAGTTCCAGTATCGAATTTTGCCGTTTTCACCCTTTTCTTCAACTTCTCCCTTCAGTTTGTGCCAAAACTTTTCAAGTTCTTCTGAGAACACCGTGTCTCCCAAGATTCTCTGTCTTATCAGATCTTCTCTTGTTGCTAGACCTGTTTCGATTTCTTCAGGGAAAAGCTCTTTCCATCTTTCATTTAACGGCAGCAGGCTTTTCCAATATTTGATTGCCTCTGCTAGGCTGTGAATCGAAATCTGTTCCATTTCAACTGTTGGATGCCAAGCCTTCAAGAAAATGTTAACAATATCTTCTTTACTTATGCGGGTGAGTTTCTCCTCTAAAAGAAATGGATCAGTGTAAAGCGATGTTGAACGATGTTCAACCCACTCGCTTTGAAGCTTTATGACTGAGGCTAAATGATGGATGGTTTCAGCATCTAAACACAGGTCTTCTGGTAGTTCCCATTCTGGGAAATACTCCTTAATCACGCTTATAACTTCGTCAACATCCGTGAGGAATGGGTCTAGGGAACGTTCCTCCACAGACGTGCACATCTCAATTATTCTTTGAAGCTTTTCTCTTCCGAGTTTTGTCCGCGTTCTTTTCGACTGCATCAGGCAACCTCTCTGATTATCGATTTTCCTTCGATGTTTTGCACCGTGATTATGTTGACATCTTCCTTTGTGAAAGTTATCTGGCTGGGAGTAAGAACAACGTATTGGGCGTTTTCATCTTTAACTGTAGAAACAAGCATGTTTGCAATTATTTCACGGTTTTTCGGGTCCATGTGGATGTCGTATTCGTCAACAGCACGGAATGGCGAACGGACGTGTTGCTGTAAAGCCAGTAGAAAGCTTATGGTTGCTGTTGTTCTTTCTCCACCGCTCTGTGTGTAGGCGTTGAGTGGAACTGGTTTGCTGCCCTTGAAGCCTACGAGAATTCCCAGTCCTGCCGCCTCTATGTCTTGTTCATTGACTAGTCTGACCTCTCCAAGGGCTTGGGCTTGTGTGAGAATCTTTTGATATTGTAGGCTTACGCGGTCTAGAAGGCTTCGGATTACTGTTCGCCAAGCTTGCATCCTTGTTTTAACTTCTTCTAGTGTTTTTTCGCGGTTTTCGGCAACCAGTGTTGCCTTCTCCTTCAATTCTAAGTAAAGCTTTGAATAAGATTCATACATGCGTTCTATGTCTTCGGAGACGTCTGAAAGGGCTGCTAGATGTCCGTCTGTAACTCGGATTTCGGCAAGAATTTCACTAACACTTTTTATTACGGCAATTCTGGGTCCTGTTTGCTCCGCTTTTTTAAGTGCTTCATCCAAGTAGATTTTTGCGTCTCTCAGTTCTCTCTCCAATTTTTCAAGTTCAGCTTTTGTGTTTTCTTCACGGTACTGAAGCAGCGCTAGCCTGATTCTGTTGTCTAGGACTTGACTGCGAACTTTTTCAACATCCTCTTCTAGGCTTTCCATTGTTTTTTTGTTTCCGTTTATTTTGGTGTTCAGTTTTGGAAGCTGTTGATTGAAGTTTTGTATCAGTTCCTTCAGGTTTTCGCTTTTTAAGAGTTTAAATCGTTCTGAAAGAGTTTCCTCAAAGCCTTGAATTGTCAAAGGAGTTGGGTTTCCGCTTTGAATTGCATTCTCTAGTATTGCCGTTTCTTTTAGCAGCTCCTCACATATGGAGATTGTTGAATCGCTTTTGGCTTTTTCACGTTCAAGCCTTAGACGGTCGTCAAAAAGATTTTTCCATTCATCCTTTAACTTTTCAAGCTGGTTTTGTTCAATTTGAAGCTGATCTGTTACCTCTTTGGTTTCGTCTTCAATCTGGTTTAAAACAGCTTGTTCTTTTTTCCTCTTTGCTTCAAACTCTTTAACTATGTCTTCTCTTCTTACCGCTTCTGCCCAAGCAACTTCCCTTTCCAAGAACCTCCGTTTCGTTAGTAGCTGCTTTTTCTCTTGGTATCTGTCGTATTGTTCTCTCCAGTAGTTAAGTGTCTGTTCGGCTGACTCCAGAAGTTTGCTTACTGAACTCTCTTGGCTTGATGTGCGTGTCAACTTCTTTCGGGCTTTGAGCACGTTTTTGCGGTAGGATTCAAGTCCAACGGCAGCCTCAACCATGCATAACTTTTCTTGTGGAGAAAGCACAGTGAATTGTTCAACCATGTTTTGATGCATTATAATAAGCATGTTGTCAGGGTCAACGCCCAGCCTAGCCAAAAGTCGTTCAACTTCAGCCTTTGTGGCTGCCCTGTTCTCAAGCTCAAACCAGTACTTGCCGTCCCGCCTCAAGCCACGTGTAAGGAAAATTTGGTCTTTCCTAAATTTGGAAACAGGTCTACGTTTACCTCTCTTCGCGTTATCTAGAATCAGCGTTACACGGGCTTGGTCTCTTCCCCAACGGATCAAATCGCTCAGTTTTCTAGACCGTTCAGTGTAAGACTGCCCCAAAGCCACGGAAATAGCTAACAAGAGCGATGATTTTCCAGAACCATTAGGTCCGCAAACTATGTTTACGCCTGATTTAAACGGTACCCTAGCATATTCGTAGCTCATGAAGTTTTCTAGGATTACCTCTTGAATCAGCATTGATGTAGTTGCCTCTTTAGCGTAGTAATAGAGTTAAAAGTCCCTTATTAAAACGATTAGGCTAGGTTTATGTTTAAAAACCGTTGTCTCACATTTCAGTTTAAGGATAGAGGTTGCATGAAATCTGCAAAGACGCAAATGCTTGAGTGACATGCCTCTCCAAACGTATCTTCGCTTGAGATTTTTGGAAATGTTTCTCACATTTTATTCAAATCGAGTTTTTGCGTTTTTTATCTTCTTAAAGGTTTTTTTTGGGTTGTGTTAGTGTTCCGTATATTATTGGCGGCGACTTATGTTTCAAAAATTATATAAGTTTATATATTAGATTCTCTGCAATATTGTTAGAAACAATGGACCAAGTGAAAAAATATGACCCAGAGCAAATTTCTCCATGAGCCACAATTAGATACTATACTCATGGTTGAAAAGGCGATTAAGGATGCTAGGTCGTATCCAACGAAGAAAGAGCTTCTGAAGAGTTTGCCAAAGCAAATTCAATATCAGACTTTCAATCGAATACTCGAATATCTCGAAAGCTCTAACAAAATTGTGCTCAACGGTCGTCAGATAGTGTGGGTCTTTCCCGACAACCCGAAGCTGAAGAAGTTACTGGAGACAAGCGTTAGACTTCGATAGTTTTAAAGCTACTTGTACCCAAATCTTTTGTTGTATTTTTTGTGGCTCAAAACTTCTAGAACTATGACAGCTACGCCTGATTCTTCCGCAACAAGCGTGTAGGTAAGACGAGTTCTGGAATCTAGGTTCAACTTGTGTAAGTTGTTTATCTGATACTTTTGAATATAATACTTCGGAAATTTCTTCTTCTCTATTTTTTGTCCCACAAACATATTGTCTTTCAACTTGTCTAATCCGTTATTGATGATCGTCAAAAGGCAACATCCCTTCTTTAGTTTCGATATGAAATCTGCAACTTCTGGGGTGGCATTGACAGACGAAGGCTTTTTCCTCTTCAAACTATCACGCACTATTTTTTACCTCAACAGGTTTTCGGCTTATGTCATATTCTTCATTATGTTTGCTGCTTCAGTTTTTATGATTTCTGGAAGAATCTTTGATTGAACTCTGAATGCGTGTGATCTCTAAATTGTTTTGCAACTTTAGGATTTTCTGATACTAATCACTTAATTCGAAGTTTAATATCAGGCATTGTCTTTTTGGCGAATTCGCTTTCCACGAACTTCAAATGAAATCTTAAATTTCTTAAGTGGATACTGCATACTAAAAGACTAGGTGTTAGCTTATGGTTGTTGCTGGTAAAGTCTTTAGGCTTGTTGAACCACTTTCGCTGGCTGAAACTGGGTCTATGCTTGAGGGCTACCATACCGAAGAGCCTTACGAGGAAGGCGACTACAAGTTTACGCTTGTGACTGAGGTTGTTGGACTTCTGCCAAAGGAAAACATGCTTAAAGGAGTTTACTCGCATGATCACATGATTAATGTTTCCCACAGAGGGAAGGTCATGCCACTACCAAGAACGGTTGAAGCCATTTTTAGCTTTGCTGAACATGAAGATGCAACGTTTTTGACTATAGTTGAGAAGAAAAGCTTAGCTAATTTTATGGCAAACAAGCTGAGCGAGATTCTCTTTGAGAAAAAGGGCGGTGTAGTAGAAGCTAGAATTTCGCCTGAAACCTTAAGGGAATTTCATCTTAAAAATCCTGAAGACACGAAAATCACATTTTTTGACAATGTTGACATTCCAAACGTGAACAAGCTTTCGCTTTATGGACCAGACTTGATAAACACTTCGCTTTTTGAGGATTATGGTAAGCATGGTGACTTGTGGTATATTGTTGTAAGGTCGAAGAAATACGGCTACGTGGTCGGCGTAACAAGAGACGCTTCGGTAACAATATTCAATTTAACAGACAAAGAAAGGTATTTAGAATACGTGACAAAAGAGATCTACCCGCTAATCATGTAGCTTGTCCACACTAGCTAAGCTGAAACCTAGAGGACGCAGACTCCTTATCACACAACAAAAGACAAACCCTCAACCCACCTTTCCCAACCTTCCACAACCTTTACCCACCTAAAACTGACGCAACCTAAGCCACATTGACCTTCCGTTCCTGAAAAGAAGCTTAAAATAACCAGATTAGAAAACCTAGGGGTAGACTAGAGTAACGAAAGAAGAAAAAATCGCTCATAAATATCTTAATGTTTCACTTCTACTCTTCCAGCGCGCACAGATAGAGATTAGTTTTAAATACAATTTCCTTTAAATAACTAGGATGGTTCAACATAATTGAATGTAGAAAAACCTTCACGTGAACTATCTATTGGCGAAATTCTTTCGCTAACGTTAAACCTTTACCTTTCCAAGTTCTTACAGTTTTTCTTGCCTTTTCTAATTGCGGGAATAATAACAGGTCTCTCCACTTATGCAATAACGTCCTCTTTCTCTCTACCAACCCCGCCCCCTCCTAGCATGAGGCCTTCCTATCAAGAAACATTCGAATGGTTTTCTGCTTTTCTTTCAACAGTCATCATAATAGGTGTTTTATCAGCTCTCGTTACATTGATCGTCACTACCCCAACCACTGGAATTATCATCAAATATGCCTCTGACCAAATAGAAAAAGGCACATCAAACCTCGGCGCCAGCCTCAACTTCATAATATCCAAACTCCCATCATTACTCATAGCTCAATTCATTACTGGAATTCTAACTGCAATCGGCATGCTTCTTTTCTTCATACCTAGCATAATTATCTCCATAATGTTCTTGCTAATAATCCCCGCAATAATTGTTGAACAAAAAGGCGCCTTTGAAAGCTTCGGAAGAAGCAGAAGACTAGTAAGCAACCGTTGGCTCAAAACCTTTGCTCTCCTACTAATCGTAGGCACAATTTTGGGCACAGTCATTGGTATTGTAAATCTGCTGACACTACCGTTAAACTCCACTTATCCAAACATTAGCTTTCTCATCATCAACATAGCATTCTCCTTCGTAGCTCCAATTTCTCCAATCGCAATAACCTACCTATACTATGCAATGGTCGCAAGAGAAATCCCACCACCTCCCCCGCCTCCATTCTAACCCACACTATTAAGTTACGGAAAAATACTTGATGGCGCACGCTAACGCAACACATCATCATTGATCAGTAGGATTTACCTTCGCCTTATGGCACAAAAAAGACTTGATAATATTCTCAAAAACACGACCTTGTTGCACAGATTTATCAGATGCAGTTACCCCGTACACCACGAAGTATCGTCTGGAAGGCTTGCAATAAAAGTGCAAGCTGCGAACTTCCCGCCCATGCGTTTTCCCTTTTCCAAACGGCAACAGTTTACGCACAGAGAAAACTATTCTGATGTGAGAGAAGACAGCTTTATGCGAGTTTACTTTGACCTTTTTGGTTTGAATTAACTCAACTTTTTTGATTTTTCTATCCTTTTTTATTCTATTAATAGAGTCTCTAGCATGTTCTTCGAGGGAGGAATACTTTTCCTTTGCCTTTTCAAGCAGCCCCCAACTTACAACAATGTGGGCTTTTTCAGGAGACTTGAAGGTAACATTCCCTTCACTCCGTTCTGACTTTGGATCAAGCTCTATTTTCCAACCAACAGGACAAACCGTACGAAATCCGTAGATGCGGAAGAATTCGTATTCTGACATAAAATTTTATTCCAGTCCGTGACCTATTAACAATTTGGTGAATAGTGTACGCTAAAATAGATAAGCCATAACGTTTTTATATATGCAATTAAACCCTTTTGGAGGGTTCATAAAAATGACAAGACGAAAAGTGACGGAACTCTTAACGTTGATTGGTTTCACTATTACAGTTTGGATATTGTGCATTGCCTAAGCGATTACCAGTTTAGGAGACTAAACCACACTGGAAAACTACCTGAAAACACAGTTTGCATTATCTAATTCTTCGACCACGTGTTATTTAGGCAACGATGACCTGACTTTACTGTTTTTCTAGTTCTTTCCACTTTTCTATGATTAGTTTGTCTTGTCCGCCAGGTTTGAAGCTCACTTTTACATCTATGGAATCGCTTCCTCCTCTTTTGCCTCTGGTGAAATCTGTGAATGGGAACATGCTGTCTTCAGCTAAGTACACTGGTAGATAAATCAAGTATTTGCCGTCTGTCCTTCTGAACAAGCGTCCTCTTCCTTCACTAACCATTTTTTTTAAACACCTCAATTATCGAAAGCACATTTTGCATTTCTACTTATTTATAGATTATGAAAGGTCAGAATAGATTATTCCTCTTCTAGATTTAGAACACTTACTTCCAATCTATGCTATTTTTAGCGCGAGCTAATTGCAGAAGCTATTTCTTCCTTTCTTCAGTTCTCCATGCTCGTCATGTTGGACATTTGTCGAGACAGCTTGGTGATTGCGCATTCATCTCCAAGCTACCACATGCACTTTTTCTCTTGGCAACCAGTTGAAAAGCCACTCTTCATTATCAGTGGGCATCTTCGTCGAAAACGCTTTGCACGATCAAACTATAAGTAAACCACTTCTTCACCCGCTTGGGTGTATCCTTTGTAGAGAGTCCGTTTAGGAAATTAAGCACGTCTTGAGAACGAACGAGATCTGTTAAAGTGACCAAACCTACAAGCCGTCCATTTTCAACCACTGGAAGTTTCTTAATTTTTCGCTCAAACATAAGTTTAGCAGCGTCCCCCAGCACTCATTTTAGGCGCTGCTGCAATCAAAGGTTTTGACATTATATCGGTAACCCTTGTCTTTTCGGGTTCTCTTAACTCGTGTATAATCCTTTTCAACATGTCCCTCTCAGTCACGATGCCAACGGGCTTCCCACCGTTAACAACAACAAGACAACCAATTTCATGCTCATTCATAACTTCAACTGCTCTCTTCACAGTAACATCAGCTTTCACAGTCACTATGTCCTTCACCATAATTTTTTTAAGCTTCAGTGACATCAAAAACACCAAACAAGTTTCGCAATGATCCTTTGTCGCTTCAATTATCTATGGATTACGAATTATAGATTCAGACTCAAATTCCGAATTCGCACTAAGATTTACGCATAGTAAGTGAAAGATGGCAGTTTAAGGCCATCGATGAATAAGAATAAATTTCTGGGCTGTTTTTCCAATTTCTCTTGCTTCTTCTACGCAAAGATGAACCTCAAAGTTTTTGGCAGTTTTCTCCTTTGCAGTAGCTTCCAGTATTGCCAAGTCGGCACCCTTAACAAACTTTTTTAGAGACTGGCACATTCCGGTATCGCCACTTATGACTATACGCTGTTTATCATAGCTAATTGAATAACCAACTGCTGGGACGCATTTTCCTACGCCGTGGAGCTTTGTCGATCCTCTATGTATGACAGAAAAAGCTTGAATTTCCATCCTCCCTATCGTTATTTTTTCTTCGTCTGACAATTCCTTCAAAATTACCCGAAATGGCATTGTGTCGCCGTAGACAGCCATAAACCCTTCAACTAAGTTTTTAGCTTCACTGCAAAAATGAGGTGTAATCAGGAATAAGTCGCTGGTTCTTCCTATCATCCTTAGAAAACCAAGGAGCGTCCATAAACCGCCTACATGATCGAAATGGCCGTGTGTTATTGCAACGGCTTTCAATTGTTCAAAATCGTAGTCAAGTTCCAACAAGTCTCTCAAAGTTCCGTCTCCCGCGTCCACTAAAATGTCGCATTTCAAGGTTGATATTAGAATCTGAGTGGCAACTCCAGCCTTCGAATATAACACTTTAACGTTCCAGTTCTTGCCTTGCCAGAAATTTAGCAACCCAAACACTCCACAGTACTAGACAAACAATTTGGCATTTTTTAATTTTACGAAGTACCCTCTCTCATGTTGAAAAGATTTCAGGTTTTGCCTCGATGCATCCGCCGTGATAAAGCATTCTATAAATTCTTTTCCTTTGTAAACATTTCTGGTTTCCTTAAACCCGTTTACAGGTCCTTACGTCGCTTTTACAGAGAAAACGGTGAGTCGTGACCAGAAATAATGGTTTTGGGATTCAACTCTCTTAACTTGTCAACGCTTTTTAAATACGCTTCTTTATCCTCAACCCATTCTGGAACTTTGCGTTGCAAATAATCCTTCTTTGACATGACAGCATCACCAACTATGGCTACAAGTCCTTCTGGCGTGTCAGCGATGATGCTTATGCTTCCAGGAGTGTGACCCGGAGTTGTTATAACCTTAACGTCTTCGGTTACGTGTGTGTCGTTCGAAATTTCCTCAACTTCTAAAGGCTTAATGCAAGCTTCTGTGAATTCAGGCCACTTAGACTGCGCTGAAAGAACTTCTTTTTCGTGTACTATCAGCTTTTTCCCTCTGAAAATGAAGTTGCTTCCAGCGTGGTCTCCGTGAAGATGAGTATTCACTACAATCTCAATGTCTGACGGCGTTAACCCTAACTCCTTAAGCCTTGACTCTAAAACTCCCCACGAACCTACTTCTCTTGCTCCTGGGTCAACGATTATTCTTTTGCTGCTTTCGATTAGCACGGTGTTGCAAGAGCCGAAGATCATCCATGAATCAAAGGAACTTTCAAGCAGACGGCCGAACTCTTCACTCGCCATTAGCAATGGGTGTCCGCGGATTAGCACGGGTAAACCCTTTTTGAAGCCGTAGAAGCTTCCGAACTCGTGTATCAAAACATCTACATTAGCCATAATTTTTCTCCTCAAACAATATTTAACTTACCCAGTACTTTTGATTATGCCATAAATCAGCAGTTAGGTACGTTTTGCTCGTTTTTTCAACTTTCCGTTTGTGCTTCTTGAAGAATGATGGCATTCTCGTCGCAGGGCATTTAAACGCTTTGTGTGTGTCCAATTAACATCGGTAGGTCTGTGATTGACGTGATTATGTAGTTTGCTCCGGAACTGATTAGCTCTTTTATGGCAGAGACTCCTGTGGGCAAGCCTACGGCAATTGCTTTTAGTTCTCTGGCACATTTCATGTCGCTGACTCCGTCTCCGACAACGATTGTCTCGTTTGGATCAACTTCTAAAGCCTTTAAGATGAATTCAAGATGTTCACTGCTGGGCTTGACATATTTTACTCTGTTTCTTGGAGTTACTGTATCAAAAAAGCGTGCTATTCTGAACCGTTTCAAAATGTAATTTGTGGATTTTTCACTGTTAATCGTGAATAAGCCGATTTTTAAGCCCATTTTCTTTAACGTCTTAAGAGTTTCAGCCACACCTGGAAGTAAGCTTGTGCTTTTTGCAGCTTCCAACTCAAATTTTTCGGCTATTGCCAAAGCTTTTCCACGGATTTCTTTGATTACTTTCTCAGATTCGCCGTTATTTTTCAGGAATATTTCAGCTTTTTTCATCATCTCGAATATGCTCTCATTTGTTGACAGGATTGAGACTGGCAAGCCCTTTTTTATGAAAAAACTTCTAACCTCTGCTCTGACAGTCTTATAGTCTAGGTTGAAGTCGGCAAGGGTTCCGTCAAGGTCAAAGATTACAGCCTTAAGCGTCATTGCATCTTTCACTTCGGTTTCGAATTTGAAGCCTAAAACATCTCCATAGACATATACTTTACGGTAAATTGAATAACGATCTTTTGACACATTATATGTAGATGTCTATGAGCCTTGAAGATTACGCAAAAAATAGTCTCTGGCCGATACTCGTTGAAACAGTTCACGCCTTAGTCATGTACCCACACCATAAGAGCTACACAAGAGAGGTTATTCTCCACGAGAAACCGAATATAAAGTCGGATGAATTGGCTGCAAGGCTTGGTATACCTTTAGGGGAAGCCTTGGTAATTTTACATGAGTTAAAGAAACAAGTTGAGTAAGCTATTGAAGTCGTTGCTAGACAAAGAAATGCTACTGCACAACGTAACGATAGGCTATGTGCGTGCCTGATGTAGGGCTCTCTCTGATTATCCGAAGTACGTCTCCTGGTTTTGCACCTATCGCTTTTACCGTTGGGTCTGAAAACCTAATCTGAGGTAGTTGGTATGGCTGAATCTTGTATTGGGCAAGCATCTGCTCTCTTTCTTTCAGTGTTAAAATTTCGTGTTTTGGAACAAGTTCATGCTTGAATATGTTGAAGGCCGGAAAGATTTTGGGCAGAAGCTCAATGTTGTTTTTCTTGGCTTCCACGCGTGCTGCATGGGTGTATTTTCCACTTGTGATTATTATTCCCTTTTCTATGTTTTTCTCTTCCATGATTTTGTGCAAATTCTTGACTATTGCTATGCCCACTGTGCCATCTTCTGGGATGCACCATATTAGGGCTTTCTTTTTCTCTTTGGGAATCTTGATAAGATACTTCACTTTGTCCTTGACTTTTTCTTTCTTAACGATCTTGTATTTCCTGAGCTTAATTATTACATCAGCCTTGAGTTCCTCTAAGCTTTCTTCGCTCAAACCATAAACCTCATGTTAAGAACAGTCGAAATCTAAATGAAACATTAACCCTTAAACTTTATGGTTTCTTTTTTTATTTTAGGCTTAAGTTTTATTTTCGTTTTTTCAAGATTTTGCCGCCGTCATCATACTTGCGCGCGTGATATTAGATAACTGCTCACGTTTATATATCAGTGGCACCACAAAACTGGAAAGAGGGAATGTCATGTCGGAATGGAAAGAGTTGGCCCATTTTCTCTACGGGAAAGGGTTTTGGTACGCAGATCCTCTCCGGGAGATCCATGGACTGAAAGATGAACAGCTTTTTTGGGTTCCAGATCCGAACAGCCTCTGTATCCTCTGGCATGTTGGGCATATTGCACACAGAGAACGGACGCATATAGGCAGATTCCTCCAAGGCCTTCACGGAACAATAATACCTTCTCAGTATGAAGTATTCGGACCAGATTGGTGCTCTACTGAGAAAGTTCGTCTGTCAGTTGGGTCTGTGCAGAACGTTCTTGCGTGGGTGCGCGACGTACGGGAGAAAAGTCATGAGTACATCTCGTCCCTAACTGAGGACGACCTTCACGCTGTTCCGCCAACATCGGCGGAAGGTCTTAGTGTGGCTCATTGGCTTTTCATTACTACAGCGCATACTGCCTTACACATTGGACGGATTGAACTTCTACGGGCACTGATTGAAGGTAAATACGAAAGGGCGTGCTAAACGGAACAACCCACGGCCCCCGGTATGGTATCTAAAAATACAGGTGTGAAAGCGGGCGCCACGCTTTTGATCGAAAAAGTGAAAAGTAAGATAGACCTTTTAGTTGTTTCTAAACGTGGGATGTGTTAAAGTGTTTTCAGAGTTCGGTGAAATAGCTTTAGAAGAAGCAACGAAAAAAGGAGCGTTATACACGGATATCAGAATTAGCGAAATTCTCAGGGAGATCTTAACGGTGAAGAACGGTGAACCAGAAGCTGTCAACCTTCTGCAAACAAAGGGATTCGGTGTCAGAGTAATTACAGATGGGGCATGGGGTTTTGCCGGTTCAATTGACATAAACAAGGAAGAAATCATAAAAACAGTTGAAAAAGCCGTCACTATTGCAAAGGCAAGTGTCATGTTAAAGAAGAAAGAGGCAACTCTAATCCAAGAAGAAGCTAGAGAAGACCAGTATTCCAGCAGCTTTCAAAAAGACCCGTTCAAAACTCCAGTAGAGGAGAAGTTAGATGTGCTTGTTCAAGCTGGGCGAATCCTCAAGGAGCAGTCTCCACTGATAAAGGCTGCGTACGCTTATTATCGTGGATTTAGGGAGAACAAACTTTTCATGAGCACCGAAGGCGCGAAAATCAGCCAAAAGATAACATGGTGCGGTGGAGGACTATCAGCTATAGCTGTTAAAAACGGAGAAATGCAAACAAGATCGTATCCAGCTTCTTTCGGAGGCAACAATGCCACAAGCGGCTACGAATTCTTTGAATCTTTTGGATTGGTTGACCACGCAAAGGAAACTGGACAAGAACTCTTGCGGCTGTTCGACGCTGAAAAATGTCCTTCAGGAGAAATAGACCTAATTCTCACGGGCGATCAACTTGCTCTGCAAATACATGAAAGCTGCGGGCATCCGACAGAGCTTGATCGAGTGTTAGGCATGGAAGCAGACTATGCTGGAACAAGCTTTCTTACGCCTGAAAAACTTGGAAACTTCAGGTATGGTTCTGAAAAGGTGAATATAATGGCTGATGCTACTATTCCGCATGGGCTTGGATCGTTTGGCTACGATGACGAGGGAACAAGAGCGAAAAAAGTGTACTTGGTTAGGGAAGGCTTGTTTGTGGGTTATCAGAGTTCTCGCGAAACTGCGGCTGAGTTGAATCTTGGAGAAAGCAGTGGTGGAATGCGGGCTGACTCGCCTTTGGCTTTGCCGCTTATTCGCATGACAAACATTAACCTGCTACCAGGAGACTGGAAGACTGAGGATGTTATCGAAGACACGAAAGACGGTGTTTTATTGATGACTAATCGTTCGTGGAGCATTGACGACAGGCGTGTAAACTTTCAGTTCGGCACGGAAATCGGTTGGAGAATAAGGGATGGAAGCAGAGAAAATATGGTTAAGAACCCAACTTACATGGGTGTCACTCCGCAGTTCTGGGGTTCATGCGACGCTGTAAGCAAGGACGACTGGGTGATGCATGGCGTGCCAAACTGTGGCAAAGGTGTGCCAGGTCAAGTGATGTATGTTGGACATGGCTGTGGAACTGCAAGATTCCGTAAAGTTCGTGTTGGATTAATGTGAGGCGGAAATGATGGTTACAGAAAGATTGTTAAGAATCGCGGAGAAAACTGTGCAATATGCTATGCGACAAAACGTTGACCAAGTGCAGGCTTCAGCTTTTCTGCTTGACACGGCGTTGACAAGATTTGCAAATTCTCAGATACATCAGAACGTTGCAACAAAAAAAGGCGGAGTACTAATCAAGGTAATCCTAAACAAGCAAGTCAGCAACACACGAGTCAACACTTTGGAAGAACAACAAATTGAAAAGGCTGTGATGCAAGCAGTGAAAATCGCCAAGGCTTCACCGCCAAACAAAGAATTTAAGAGTTTACCAGAACCCGAGCCTTGGAATCCTGTTGAAGGAGTATTTGACGAGGAAACAGCAAATTGTACACCCAGATACAGGGCGGAAAAAGTTAAAGAAGCAATTGAAATGGCACATTCAAAATCTTCGATTGTGAAGGCTGTTGCTGGTTATTTCTCAACTGGTTCGATGGCTTTTGCAGTGGCAAACTCGTTAGGTGTCTCAGCAGGGGCTTTAGCATCCTCGGCAAACATGAAGACCACAGTCATATCGAAGTCTAGAGCTTCAGAAGGTTTCGGAACCGCTGAAAAATATTCAAGACAGGTCAAAGACATTCAACCAGCTGTTTTGGCAGGAGATGCCTCTGAAAAATCCGTGAAAAGCATAAATCCAATCAAGCTGTCTCCAGGTGAATATCAAGTTGTTTTGTCGCCTTTGGCTTCTGCTACGCTTTTGATGTTCCTAGGCTATGTTGGGTTTTCAGCGACTTCATATCAGGATGGACGGTCCTTTGTCAAATATTGTCTAAACCAGCAGGTTTTCGACGGCAAGCTTAACGTGAAAGATGATGCTAGGGATTTGCGAACGCTTTATGCAACGCCAGTCGATGGCGAAGGAGTTCCGAAAAAGGCTTTGCAGCTGATAAGTAACGGAGTTGTTTCAGAACAGAGCATATGCTATAACTCTTTTACAGCTGGGAAGGAAGATAAGAAGAGCACTGGTCATGCCATTCCGCCAATCAGTGATTACTATTCTGAGATGCCTATGCCCTTCAACGTAGTTATGAACCCGGGAGATGCCAGTTTGGAGGAGATGATTGCTGAAACGAAGCGTGGAATATTTGTGACAACGTTTCATTATGTGAATCCTGTTGAACCTACAAAGGTAGTTCTGACGGGGTTGACGAGGGATGGAACTTTTCTGATTGAGAACGGCGAAGTGTCTAAGCCGATTGTGAACATGCGGTTTACGGATAGCATGCTTTCTACTTTGAAGAACATACCGTTGATTGGCAGAGAACTTGAGATGGTTGAGGCGACGACTGTTCCTTCGATGAAGCTTGAGAAACTACGATTCGTAGGCGTATCAGCCTACTAACACCCTCTTTTTTTTCAGAAATGGCGAAAACCCACAAAAAGCTTAAGTCTAATCACAGAAAAGGTGCACGAGAAAATTTAGAAGATTACTGTTGTTAATTGGTTGGTGCGTGGATGTTTAGCATGATTCAAACACGCTTAAGTTCCCTGTGCAACTAACGTTTCTGTTTTCAGTATTTTTTCCATCAACTCCTTTCCAAGTTTTTTGGCGGCATCCAAAATTTCTATCCCTATGATACGCCCGTCTTTGTCAAGGTCGATCACCACGTTCTCGGCAAGCTCCTCGCTTATCTCATACCTAGCTTTTCTAAGCCAAATATACATGGCGTCAACCTTTGAATCGTATTCCACCCTCACCACTTCTTAATCCTCCTTGTCCAATAAACTGTAACAACCCATATTTTATCATTACTCTTCTCAGAGATTACCTTAAGAATTTTGTCTCCATGCCTCTTCAACGAGGCAACCCTCCCCCTACGTGTAGCAAAACTTAGATTCGGGCGCCTCAAAGCATCTTCAACCATTCTCTTCGATATCTTCCTCTGTCTCATTCGAGACGATGCATGCCTCGTATACTCCACAGTCATTTTAACCGACGCAATAATAGGGTTGCTAAACATAAAATATTTCTCTTACATGTCTTAATGCGTAAACTTCCTAAAGGTTCCTGAATGATTTTCCAAAAACAAGGAGGCGCTCATGGAATACGCAAAAAGCATAAGCCAAATAACACAAAAACACTAACAATATGAAGGCATAGTAAAAAGTATGCGTAAAGAGGGTGTGGTTTAAATGTTGTGGAATTGGGATGAAGTGTTTAAATATCTAGTGCGTAAGTGTGATGAGCATGATGGTTATTATCAACTTTCAATAGATGAAGGAGCACGTTTTAAGTACGGACCAGTAGGTAAAGGGTGGGGAAAGTATAATCTCCGACAGAATATCATTCCTCGATACCAGAAACGTTTTACAGATTACGAGTTCGGAGTCAGCAGAGATAGAAGGTATCTTTGGTGCAGACGAAGAATATAGTTACTAAAAAGGATGTATGATCAAATGGTGAGTAAATATGATAGATACTGGAGGAGTACACTCCCAGAAATTAAGAATCTGGTTATAAAGGCGTTTCAAACAGGTTATAGCAGTGGAATAGATGTATCCGATATACGAATGTATGGAAATAGACAACATTGGGGTACACGGGTTACTATCCCTCCTGGGACAACAAAAATTACTGAGGAACTTTCGCCGGATGCTCATGGCAAATCCTTGGGTAACGTCATTATTCGCTCTGGAATTTTAGAGAATCGCAAGGAAACTCTATTTGCAAGAATATTAGAAAGAGGGAGAAAACTATATTTGCACTTTGAAACACGTAAAACAGCAAAACCTTTCGCTTTGAGCTCAGCATGGGTGCCAGAAGAGGAAGGTACTGTCATAGGAGGGCTATCAGAGGAGGCTTATGCCCGCGCGATTAATGCCTTAAGAAATGTTGAGCCGCAGAGCCCCTTTGTGTTTGGGAAATGGAAAAGGCTCTCTGAATCCGATATCAAAAAGATAGCAATACTAAGAGTATGCTCACCTCAGACAAGGATCGCAAACTTAAGAAGCCTGGAGTATTCTCCTGATATGGATAGATTGTTAAAAAATGAAAACTACGAAGAGGAACGCTTCGCAATTTTGAGAAAACATAGGATACGTTTTCCTGATCAGAAAACCAAACGGATAAGTCATCTACTCTCTCTTAATATACTGGGTCTAATCCAAAGCTTAGAACAACTTAACGGAGCATCCTTAAGCCAGGAGCGAAGGGCAAGAGAGCGAGTAATGACGATAATAAATGGCATGGGTCTCAAAACAGCGAGCGATTTCTTGAAAGATATTGGTTTTAGCAAATATTTAGCCGTACTCGACAGTAGAAATCTTAGATTTCTTCAAGATATAGGTCTTACTCCAAAACAGCTCAAAGCAAGTGAACTTACGAAACGAAAGATCTACTACAAGTTAGAGGATATTGAGAATAAGCTCGCCAAGAAAATGGGTATAACGGTGTCAGAGTTAGATGAAAAAATAATGGCATACACTGGAGAGGAAAAACCTCATAGAATCTAATTCCGTAACATAAATTTCTGGATATTTGACGTCGAGAATCGAATTTGTAATAATAGTTTCCATTAAGCAATTTTTATGAATAACTTTGTTTTGCGTTTAAAATCGCTTTTGAATCCAAGCCTGCAAAACTTCTTCGAGAATTAGGTTTTCCTTGTCATTCTGCTTCCGCATTTTTGACAAGTTTGCTGATAGCACGGAGTACCCACCCTGTGAGATGTAGTATAACCGCAGTTTGGACAGATGCACCCGCCTCCTGGACCAGCCGAAAATCCACCACCCATTCTTCCTCTGCCACGTCCTCCCATTCCACCACCTCTTCCACCGCCGCCTCTCCCAGCACCTCCTCCACCTCGCCCACCTCCTCCTCTACCAGACATTCCATACCAGTCCATTCTTCCACCTATTTGCGAGAATTTAGGGGAGTATCCAGCAGGTTGCATTGGAGGTGCAGCTGGCTGGTATGGGATAGGTGAAGTTCTTGGGACAGTTTGAGCTTGTTCTGTGGTTCTTGGTACAAAGTTTGGACATGCAGGGTCGTCAGGGTTCACCATTACTTCGTAAGCCATACAAAATCCGTTCTTGAAATTAGCGCATTGTTTATGCGTGTGAAAACTCTTTACGCTCATGTTATTAAGACCTTTTTGTGACTATGCACAGAAATGGTTCAAGCCTAAATAAAAAGTTTATGCAACCGAAAAGACAAAAACATTCATCAAATGCAAAGCACTATCTCATCAACATAATCCATCAGAGCAACCATTCTTCCAATATCCGAAAACTTGTTTGTGCGAACTCGGATTTTCTACTTTTTAGATGCTTTTGCCAGCTTTAACCCGAACGTTACTAATCTTCTGAAGTGTTCGTCGTGTGTTTTCAGCGTCATGTTTTTGGATATTACTGTTGCTGCTATGAGTAAGTCTGCGTCAGGTATTAATACGCCTTCCTTCTTGAGCCTGCGGTACAAGCTGCAGTAGACTATGATCGTTTCGTTGTTTATGCTTTGCACGCTGAAGCTTTTTTCGAGTAAATCCTTAACTTTAATCCTTTTCCCATCTTCCAGTCCTCTCAATATCTCAATAAGCGTTATGACTGAGATGGCTCCGATCTCATATCTTCTCTCATGCAGCAACTCTAGGATTATGTCTGTGTCGAGCAGGTTCATCTGAACGCGAACCTCTCCCTGAACTCTTTGCTGGATTCGATTATAGCTTTCAAGTCTTCATCTGTGAGCGTTCGCGCCAGCTGCTTAAACGCTTGCTCACTCCTTAATCTCTTGACTTCGGCATACAATTTGAGCAGAAACTCGCCCCACTCATTGTCACGTTTAGCCTCTTCCAGAATCTTTTTGATCTCTGCGGGAACAGATATTGTCACATACTTTCCCAAATCTTATCACCACATAACTATATAGCAACGTAACGATATAATAACCTTTCCCACAATCTTCACAGCTTGCTTCTAAAATGCCGAGCTACACACGAACTGTTACATTTGCAACATATCTTTTCATAACACTCGCAAATTCACCGATAACTTTAGGCGAATAGGGATTAACATCATTGAATACTTTGTCTAATGTGTCGCCAGGAATAAACTGTTGAAACGCAAAACGTTTTCCACCCTTAATGATTTCACCCATCTTTGGAATATCCTCTTCATCAACGAAGCCCGGAACAACCGTTGCTCTAAACTCATAATCAACTTTTCCATTCTTCAAAATCTCAACAGTACGCAAGAAATCAACCGTGTCTTTTGCTCCTAAACGATCATACTTCTCCAAAGAAGTTTTCACGTCCAAGGCAACATAATCCACAAAAGACAAACAGTTCTTTAAGACTTGCGGGAAAAACCCGTTTGTGTCTAGCTTAACCGCAAAACCTTTTTCCTTAAGCTTTTTTAGAAATTTTGGAATTTCCTTGTGCATCGTTGGTTCTCCACCAGTTATGACTACAGCGTCCACGTATTTTTTGCGTTTTTCAAGAATTCGAATCACTGTTTCTTCGTTAAGAAACGGAGGCTTAGGGTCTAACACTATTCTCCAGTTGTGGCAGTAAGGACATCGTAGATTGCAGCCAGGCGTAAAAAGCACGGTTGCTATTCTGTCTGGAAAATCTATTAGACTTGTCTTTTGGATGCCGCTGAACTTCATTAGCGTTTCACTTTATGCAGGTACGGTTGCCACAACAGATTTGTCAAAGGTTCTGCGTATGGCAAATTCAGCTTGTTTACCGTCGTTCCACTGGTCAACTGGTCTGAGATAGCCGACAACCCGTGAGTAAACTTCACATTTTGTTCCGCACGTTGGGCATTGCTTGTGTTCTCCGCTTACGTAGCCGTGGGTTTGGCAAACACTGAACGTAGGCGTTAAAGTGAAGTACGGCAAATGCGAATTCCAAGCCACCTTCCTAACGAGTTCAGCCGCCGCCTTCCAAGAATAAACTCTCTCACCTAAGTAGATGTGGAAGACCGTCCCACCAGTGTAAAGAGTCTGCAGCCTATCCTGATGCTCTAAGGCTTCAAACAAGTCGCTTTCATAGTCCACTGGCAGCTGCGAAGAGTTAGTGTAGAATGGTTCAACGCTTTTTGAAAGGTGTTTCTCGTTCGCCACAATTATGTCTGGATATTTCCTCTTGTCTAAGCGGGCAAGCCTGTAGGATGTGCCCTCAGCTGGTGTTGCCTCTAGGTTGTATATGTTTTCAGTCTCTTCTTGGAAGTCTGCCAACTTTTTCCGCATAGAGTTTAGCACTTTCATTGCGAATTCTAATCCTTCATGGGTCGCTATGCTATGTCCGAAGAGGTTCAGTATCGCCTCGTTCATGCCGACTAAACCTATTGTTGAGAAGTGGTTCTTCCAGTATTTCCCAAAGCCGTCCTTTACAAGGTGGAGATAACGCCTTGAGTATGGGTATAACCCGTTCTCTGTGAACTGTTCTAAAGCTTTCCTCTTTATTTCTAGGCTGTTCCTTGCAGTTTCCATCATTCTCTCTAAGCGTTCAAAGAAGTCATCTTCATCTTTTGCTAAATACCCTATTCTCGGAAGGTTCATTGTGACAACACCTATGCTGCCCGTTAACGGATTTGCCCCAAAGAAACCGCCGCCACGCTTACGCAATTCTCTGTTATCTATTCTTAAGCGACAACACATACTCCTAACATCTTCGGGCTTCATGTCACTGCTTATGAAGTTCGAGAAGTACGGCACACCATATTTGGCTGTAACTTCGAAAAGTTTCTCAGATACCGTGTTTTCCCAGTTGAAATCTTTTGTTATGTTGTATGTTGGTATTGGAAAGGTGAAAACTCTTCCTTTTGAATCTCCCCTGCACATGACTTTTGCGAAGGCAATGTTAAAAATGTCCAATTCCTCTTGCATGTCGCCGTAAGTTTCGTTCATCACTTTTCCGCCGAGGATAACCGGCTCGTCCTTCATAAACTCCGGAACAGTAAGGTCTAAGGTCAAATTTGTGAAGGGTGTTTGGAAACCTACACGCGTTGGCACATTCATGTTGAAGAAGAATTCTTGAAGTGCTTGCTCAACTCCCTTTCGGTTTAGTCCATCATAACGTATGAACGGTGCCAAATAAGTGTCGAAGTTGCTGAAAGCCTGTGCTCCTGCCGCTTCTCCCTGTAGCGTGTAAAAAAAGTTTACCACATGCCCAAGGGCTGTTCTGAAGTGCTTCGCTGGCTTGCTCTCTATTTTTCCAGATACACCACCGAATCCCGAAAGCAGCAAATCCCTTAAATCCCAGCCGACGCAGTATGGTCCTAAAACGCCTAGGTCGTGGATGTGCATGGCTCCTGAGAAATGGGCATCAGCAATGTTAGGCGGGTAAATCCTTGTTATCCAGTATTTCGCTATGACTGTTGATGATAGATAATTGTTTAGGCCTTGCAGTGAATAGCTCATGTTTGAGTTTTCTCGGACACGCCAGTCTTGAACTTCCAAGTATTGGTCTACAAGGTCTGCTGAGCTGAGTAGTGCGGCTAACTCACGCATGTCTTGGTGCTGCTTCCTGTAGAGAATGTAAGCCTTAGCCGTTCTTGCATGTCCGTTTTCGATTAGTACCTTTTCAACCAAGTCTTGGATTTCCTCAACTGTGGGAACACCTTCTTCTCCGAAGCGTTCCTGAAGCAATGTCACAACTTGATCGCTTAGTCTCTTTGCCAGTTCAAGGTCTTTTCCGCCTACGGCTTTTGCTGCTTTCCAAATGGCATCTGTTATGCGATTCTGATCAAATGGTTCTAATCTTCCGTCACGTTTTCTGACAAACTTCATTTTCTTACCTCTTTCAGTATGCGTCGAAAATCTTCTGGTTCTTCAAAACGTTTGTAAACTGAGGCAAACCTGATGTATGCTATACGGTCAAGCTTCTTCAAATGTTTCGCAGTTAGGTCTCCAATTTCTTGTGAAGAGATCTCTCCTTTCCCCCTCATCATCAAATCCTGTCTCACGCGTTCAGCCAAATTGCGAATCTGCTCCATAGTTACAGGTCTTTTCTCGCATGCTTTCTGGAGGCCTCTAACAATTTTGTTCAAGTCAAAACGCTCAATTCTTCCATCCGCCTTCCGAACCATAATCTCTACAGTTTCGATATACTCGTAGGTTGTGAAACGTTTTCCACAGTTCAAGCATTCCTTACGACGTCTAATGGTGTTGTTTTGTGAATCCCTAGTTTCAAGGGTTCTGACGCCATCAGACCCGCAATATGGACACTTCATTCTACGATTTTCCCTCACAATATTCTGAAAGCTTTGCCGCACATATGTATCTAGTGCTTGCCCAAGCAAAACGAACACTATACATAGTGTTTTATTATATAAAATCTTTCCACACTGATATGAAAAAATTCAGCTCACAAGCAAAAGAAACAATGTAAAGCATAGACATAATCACAGAAAAAAGAAAGCATGAAATAATGTGTTTTTAGATGAATAACCTCGATTCTAGGTTGCAGAGAACATGCTTAAAACTTTTGAGTCAAAGATTACTGTGATGGCTCAGAAAAAATTGTTGGGTAATGACTTTGTTCGAATTAAGACGGAAATCTTCCCTTAACCTGTTTGATGCTGTGCAATTGGAAAGCATGTCTGTTCTTGCAAAAATTGTGATACGGGTATTAAATCGACTTTTTCTTCAAGATAAAAGACAATTTCTTCTCTTCCTTCTCAGTGAAGCCAATCTTCATATAAAGCTGCAGTGCAGGGATGTTCACCTTTAAAACTGAAAGTTCCAGCCACTTCTTGTCCAGTTGCTTGGCAAGCTTGTTGGTATAGTTCAGTATGTATGTAGCTATTCCAAGTCTTCTGTATTCTGGCGCAACGGCTAGGCTGTTGATATACAATGCTTCAGGTTTTTCGCGAATGACAAATATGCCGACCACTTGCTCCTTTAATTTAATGAAGTAACGTTTTGCTCTGAAAAGGATGACCTCCATTGCCAGAATATAGGGTATAACTGTTAACGGAGACAGCAACTGGGGGCTTCCAAAAAACAGAAGATTTCCGCCTTCACTGTTTTTGAAGAAGTGAAAGCTTAGTAGGTTGAAGGACAGATGTTCAAATCTCCTTGCAGGCGTAATTCGGAAACTGCAAAAAGCCTTCATGGCAACAACGCTCTCAAGATTTGTGTTTGTCATTGATATTTAAATTAGTTTTAGCAACACCGAATAAGGCAAAAATTATGCTGGAAAATAGCAGTACGAGAGCAAGCGAAGGAAAGACAGCACGATATTGTAGATTTGTTGCAAGTATAAATCCACTAATAATGGGTCCAAGTGTTTGTCCAACATCCATTATCGTAGAGAGAAAACCCATGGATGTGCCAATTGATTCTTTGGGCACAAGCTCGCTGATTGAAGCTGGTGTGGAAGCGGTTACGGTTGCAAAACCGAACCCGTAGATCAAAACAAGCAGAAGTAGAACCCGAAAATCAGTGACAAAGGGAATCGCCAGCAACGGAAGACTAGAAACTACACAACCCAAAACTATTGGAATCTGTCTTCCAATCTTGTCTGAAACCCTGCCCATGTAAGGTTTCGCGAAAATCGCCACACCTATTATGCTCATAATAACAATGCCAGTCAAGAAGCCGTTTAGGTGAACAACCTCCAGCAGATAACCTGTCAGAAAGAATTCCGTTGCACCATAAGCATAGTACTGGCAGGCTTGGACAAAACTCACTACTAAAACTCCACGGCTTCTAGCGACTGTTCCCCATCCACGAAACACCTTTCTAACAACTTCTTTGGTGTTTCCTTGTTGAATCACTGTGGGCCGTTTTCTTCCCGTCAAGAATGACAAACCCATAATCAACGCTGTTACACCCGCCACAGCCACACTCAAATAAAGCACATGAAAATTGTCGGTTGTGACGAACAATATGTATCCGCCTAAAGCAGGTGCGATGAGTCTTCCAACATTTGTTGCTGAAGAGAAAAGCGATATGCGTTCTCCTCGTTTGGTTGGAAATAATTCGGCTATTGAGGCTTCGGCGACTGGCACAAAAATTGCTGTGGCAAACCCGTGGTAAAAACGAACGAGGATTAGTTGCCACCAAACGGTTATTAGAAGATAAAGGAAAGGAGCTGAAGCAAAGAAAAATCCTGCTATTAACAAGAATTTCTTTCTTCCATAAACGTCTGAAAGCGAGGCAACAGGTAAACTAATCAAAATGCCGGGAATTGTTGAAGCAGCAGCAACAAAACCCGTCAAATCCGTGGGAGTTCCGAGACTTAAAGAAAAAGGTTTTAGAACTGGACTCTTGGACATCGTGGAGCTTAAGATAGCAAATAGTCCCATAGTGCAAATCATCAGAAAAATGCTGTCTCTAGCGTTTCTTGTGTACAAAGTCATCAACAAACCAGCTTAATAGTCACTAACTTCAGTGTTAATAAAAATAAAGGGAAAAGTGATGTCAACCTGTTGTTTCTTCCTGCATTTTCCTTCCTAAGAATTCCCTACGTTGCTTCCTAGTCATTTCCCCCAATTCATCCTTGTACTTCTTGCGCAACAGCTTGATTTTGCAATAAGTGTAAAGTGCATCATAAACGTAAGCAGCTTTTTCCACTGCTTCAAAATCGTCTTTAACGTTGTATCTTGCGCCAGTCATCGTTGCACTTAACCCTATTCCTTCAGGCGCCAGCTCAGTGTCACGTGTATCTGCGGAATGGACGATTTTGGCGAGTTCATGGAGCACTGGGTCTTCCAGTTTGTATTCTTCTATTATGGTTTCGAAGCTGCATTTTCCATTTCTGTGTCCAAGCTTGACTCCGGGCGCGTCAAAAGGTGTTGTTCCTTGGGTTTTTGCGATTTCTGCTATTTTTTCTGTGGGCGCGAAGATGAATTGGGCTTGTGGGTCTATGAATTTTTTGATAAGCCATGGGCATGCTGTTCGGTCTACGTGAACGAATTCACGGGTTACCCACTTCACAATTTTCACCTCTCTCCAAGATAGTTGCAGCCAGAATTAAGGTTTACTAGTAATTCATCTTTCAAGGTCATAACTCCTAATTTATTTTGAGCGCGCGCAAAAACTGAGTTCTGTGCGTTTACCAATTGTTACATCATAGAATTTATTAAGTATAACTATAAACGAAAGAGAGCAATGGTGTTAAACATTGGGAAGCACTTCTGAGCGTGAATATAGAGAAAAACTGAACAAGATAAATGAAAACCTAAACAAACGTGCAAGAAACATACGAAAAGACTTCGCTCAGAAATTCTGGTTTTGAGAAAAGAAATCAAACAAGAATACATCGAGAAAACGCAAATCTCTCAAACCCTGATACCAGCATAGGCAGAACATTTGGATTATAAGAAAAACTTCTTTGCACAAGCAGTTAAATCATTAACAAAGAAGGAAAAGTCTGGCTTATCTTATTTCCATTTTGTAACTTCGACGACGCTTACTCAAAGCAACAGCAAATCAGAGTTTCACAACAACTTGAGACTAATCCAAACATTTATTATTATTCATCAGTTCTTTTGCTAAAGACAAAGCATGACCGTTCAAATTCGAAGCCTTACCCATAAGAACCTGTCAAGCCTAGTTAAACTGCTCAACGAAGCACGTAAAGAATCATACGAGTTTATTCCCTTCAATGAAGAGAAACTTCGCTCTCAAATTAAGGAATGGAATCTTGAAGTTCTAATGGTTGAAGAAGAAGGCGAAATCACAGGCTCTGTTGCATATAACAATGGACATTGGGGCGAAGAAATTGAGTGGCTTTACGTTCGTGAAAGCCCAAATCGAAAATATCTAGAGAACTTGTTGGTGAGGGAGATCGAAAAACACGTTAAGGGTGAAAAGATTTTCACAGTTGTTGACGCTGAAAGCCCAAAAATCAACGAGTGGACTGAAAGGGGCTACAAGCCCGAGGGCGGACTATGCCACATGGTAGCCAGACTTGACGGTTTAAAGCCCCTTCCAAAAGTTCCAGAAGGCACAATTATTAGCAGCTTGAAAACAGAAGAGGAAAAAGATTTTGTCGAAGCCGTGAATGCCGGATTTGACCGTGAAAGGCTAAAACAAGGTGTTGTTCAAAGATGGAAATCTGAATGTCCTCCTTTCAGCGAGGAATGGATTCACATAGCTAAGCTTGACAGCAAAATTGTTTCAGTTGTTGTTTCTAGACCAGACGTGAAACATAACGAATTCTTTGGTGGTAAGCGAGGTTATCTTGGTCCAGCATCTACGCTTTCCCAATATCGCGGCAAAAACCTTGCATCTGCCCTTACACGTCGGGCGATGAATGCGCTCTTTGAAAAAGGAATGAATTCTGTAGCGTTGTATACTACAGAACAGAACGTTCCATCTGTTACTCTTTTACGAAGACTCGACTTTAAAATTGGACATTGCTGGAAGTTTATGCACAAAAACGTATCTCGAAAGTGCTAGCCCAGGAATTATGATGTAAGAATTGAAAAACTGAAAGTTTGAGAAAACATAGGGGAGAGAATTTTGGAAATAGTGATAAAAATGATGTTTAGAGCTTGCTTTTGTGGGTCAGCGTCTTTTCTACTCCCAGCTCCTTTACTCTTGTTTCAATGAATTCCGCGACTTTGTCTTGGCTGTATCTCTTTTCTTCTTCTTGCTTTGTTAGTTCTTCCTTTATTGTTCTAAGAGTTTTTTTCATGTCAAAGGGCTTTATTATGTAGGCGTCTGCGCCTCTGTTTACTGCTTCTACCGCGTTCTGCAGTGTTGGATAACCCGTGATGATTATTTTTCGCATTTTAGGTGTTGCGTCCTTCATTCTTGTTAGAAGTTCTATTCCCTCCATGTCTGGAAGGCGAACGTCAATTAAGGCTAGATTGTAGAATTTCTTTCCAGTTTTTGCTATCGCTTTTTTAGCCGTACCTACTGACTCAACAATGTATCCTTCATCTTCAAGTATGGTGGTTAATACTTTTCTTATGTTTTCATCGTCGTCAACAATGAGGATTCTAGCGGTTTCACCCATATTTTTTCACCTCCCTCTAATTTTAATTTAATCGGAATGGTCACAGTGAAAGTTGTGCCTTTTCCACGAGAGCTTTTTACGGAAATAGAACCTCCGTGAGCCTCTACAATACGTTTACATATTGCCAAGCCGAAACCCATTCCCTTCGCTTTCGTTGTAAAAAGCGGAGTCCAAAGCTTCTCTATGGTTTTCTTTGATACGCCTACTCCAGTATCTGAAAAGACGAATTCTACGTTGCCATCTGATTTTCTGCTTTTTGTTGTCAGCGTTCCACCTTTAGGCATGGCTTCAACTGCGTTTTTGAGTATGTTGACGAAGGCTCTCTTGATTTTTGCAGTGTCAACCTTTATTTTCGGCTTGCCTTCCGTTAAATCTATGACTTGAACATTTTTCGGAATTTCAACAAGAGACAACGCCTCTTTTATTATCGATTTCGGAGTGGTCTCCGTTATATCCAGCTTTATCTCTCTCGAATAATCCAGAAGGTCGTTTATTATCTTGTTCGAGTATACAATGTTTTTCCCTATAAGATCGAGCATTTCTTTTACTTTGCCGTCGATTTTTGAACTTGACCGTTTCTTCACATAGTATACAGCTCCACTGATACTCGTTAAAGGATTACGTAGGTCATGACCTACCATGCCAGCTAATTCACCTATCACCGCCAATCTTTGAGCCCTAAGCAGTTGCTCTTGAGACTTCTTAAGCTCGCGAGTTCTTTCCTCCACTTTTTGCTCAAGCTGTTCTCTTGCTTTTCTCAAACTTTCAATTAGTTGAGCGTTTTCAATGACTATTGCAGCTTGATGCAAGAAAAGTTCCAAAGGAGTAAGAGATTCTCTGGTTGGCTTCCGACCATCCACAGGGTCGTCCATGCTTAAGATGCCTACCACCCTTCCCGCAGGCGTGCGGAGGGGAGCGTAAAGCATGTCTTGAGGGTGCCAATCAACCATTTCCTCTGGTAAAAGTCTACTGGGAACACCTGCATACGTGGTTGCTTCCTCAAGAGGGGCTTCACGTGGAACATGGTGGACGTATTCTCGAATCCACGGATCGCTCCAAGGCAGATAATAAAACTCACCTATCCTGAAGCGTTCAAACTTTGGACCTAACCGTTCTCTCCAGACATGCCCTGATGCCTTTCTTTCAAGTAAAAGCTTGGTTTCTTCCTTTGTGAGGCCTGCTGTAACAAGATCTGTTCCTTCCAAGTTTTCGTTTCTCAGAGAAATTACAACCCTTCTCCACCCAAATTTTCTAATGGCTTTTGCGATCACCTTTAGCCTTTGATGCGTGTCTTTTATGCGCATGATTTCCGTGGAACTTTCCATCAGATTCGCTAGCCTGTTAGAGAGTTTTCTGAGTTGTGTATGTCTTTTTATGTCGATTATAGCAATGGCAGCGTGGGAAGCCAATATTTCAAGAAGTTCCCTGTCCTCTTCATCAAAGGCTGCAAGCTTTTTGCTTTCTACATTTAAGACTCCTAGAACCTCTTTTTCCACTTTGATAGGTACAGCAAGCTCAGAAAGCATGTTTGGTTTACCTAAGACGTATGTCTTTTCCTTTCTGATGTCTGAGACGAAAACTGGTTTGCCTGTTCTTGCTGCCTTACCAGTTACCCCTTTTTCTCCATCCAACGGCAGACTTAAAGACAGATTATTTGAGTATCCACGCTGCGATACTAGCCGAAGCATTTTTCCTTTTACCATTAGAACGGAGGCATACTCAAACCCTAATGTTTTCTCCATAGCCTTCAACGTTACTTTGTAAATATCTTCTAGGCTCTCCGCTCTGTTTAGGTTCCGGCCGTAAATGTTCAATGTAGAAAGCTTTTCCTGTCTTTTTAGGTTACTTATGGCGATAGCGGTGTGTGAAGCGAGAGTTTCAAGCAGTTCCCCGTCCTTTTCATCAAACGCTTCAAGCCTTTCACTTTCCACATTCAAAATACCTAAAACTTTATCCTTAATTTTGACTGGCACAGCAAGCTCTGACAGCATGCCTTCTGCGCCAGCTTCAACGTAGGCTCTTTCTTTTCTAATGTCCGGAATGGAAACAGGTTTGCGTAATCTTGCGGCTTTAACAACTACCCCTCTTCGCCCATCTAAAGGCAAGTTGAGGGTGAGCATTTTTGAAAACCCGCGATGGGCTACTAGACGGAGCGTTTTTCCTTCAACCAGAAAAACGTCGGCGAATTCGAATCCCAGAGTTTTCTCCATGACGCCTAACGTCAACGTGAGAACCGTACCTATGTCATCTGCCACGTTCAAGCTCTGACCATGCTTGTTCAGTGCAGAAAGTCTCTCTTCAAAACGTTTCCTTTCTTTTTCCATTCTTTTGCGTTCGGTGATGTCTCTGAATATTCCTTGAAGCAGTTTTTTGCCATCAAGTTCAAAGACATTAGCTTTGATTGCAACATCTTTAATCTCTCCCTTTTTTGTAATGACTTGTGTTTCCAAAACTTGCCCTTCTTTCTCTTTGAGATGCTGTTTGAAAGTCCTGTTGAACTCTCCTTCGATTTTTTTTGGAGGATGGAGAATCCGCTGGTGTATACCAACCAGTTCTGATTTCTCTCTGCCGACTAATTCTGATGCTGCACGGTTACAGTCAACTATTACACCTGTTTCGGCGTCGGCTATGAAGATAGCGTCCATTGCCTCCTCAAACTGCTTTCTGTATTTTTCTTCAGATGCCCTAAGCGACTCTTCCATCCGTTGTTCTTGGTTATTGTAAACTTCATTCTTCCTCATTTCAAACATCCCTTTTCAGCGGCAAACGTTCCCTTGCATTATCTACGTATTCCAAAAAATCCCAGTTCTCTGCCTCCTCGAATTCCAACCCCAACTTTTCATAAAGTCGCTTCGCAATTAGCTTCTCAAGGTAAACAGCCCCAGGCCCAAAAATCTTTTCTAACGCCTTTGAAAAATCTATCAAATTTGCTGGAATGTTGTCTCTACTTATTTCAAAAGAAGCCTCTAAATGAAAAAATATTGCTCGCTTGGGCGAATCTCCCAAAGAGGATAAGCCTTCATCAACAGCTTCTAAAAGGATTTTTCTAAGGTTATTTTGAGGCAAACAAGTCCCTCGAGTGTTTAATTGTGAAGTTTTAGAAGTGAATTCAATGGAGCTTTGATAAAGCCTTTGTGAACTGTAAATATGTATTTCTACAAGCCTATTCTTGCAGCGATGTCTGACTTCTTTTTCTTTCTTTTACAAAGCTGTGTCTTGCAGCTGCAACGTACTCGGTGAATATAAGCTCTTTACTTTTGTCCCATTCGAGAGGTTGTCCGATTCTTTCATACAGTTTTTTCATTATTAAAATTTCTAGAAATTGGGCTCCTACTCCAAAGATTTTCCCAAGTCCATCCGCAAAATCTTCAACGCGTTGAGGGATTTGATTTCTTTCGATTTTAAATTTGTTTTCAAGGTGGAAGTAGATTGCTTGTTTAGCGGAGTCTCCAAGGGAGTCCAGAGCGTCATCTAATGTTTCAAGGAAAAGTTTTTCGAAGGCTTCTTTTGCCAACTTTGATTCCTCTGGCCTATTCGATTTAATAGGCGTACTTTGAATTCTATATTGTTTATGCATTTTTAAGTTTAGTTCTCAATTGCGTTAACTTCGAGTTGAAATTCGAATGAGCAACATTTACATTTTCAGAATTCGAGTAATGACAAGAACGATAATGTAGAACATCATTGCTATGGGGAAAATTATCGAAATCTCAAATATGTTGATTAATACCCCCAGTATTATCGGCATCACTATCCCTATAATACTCATAGGAATAAACTGCAAGCTGTAGGCGGTTCCCCTGAATTTCGGCGGCACGATTTTCGGCACTATTGAAGTGGTTATTGGCATAGTCATACTACTGAAAAAGCCATAAACAAAATAAAAGCACTGTCTGACTTGTCGAAGTTGAAACAAACACACAAAACAACGCAACAGTCACAGCTGAAAAAATTGACGTAAGAGACCTTCTCCATCTCAACCTATCCCCTACATAACCGCCTATGATAACACTTATTAAACCAATCAGAGGACTTAGACCAAAAACGATGCTCGCCAAACCAGCATCCAGCCCCTTACTTTCAGTGAGGTAAGTTGTTAAATATGTTGAAATAGTTCCACCTGCAGTGCTTCTGAAAAGCATCAACAAAAGGAAAGATAAGAAAGTCACAGACAAAACATCCCTTAATGGTGTAGTCAAACTTTTTCTTTTACTCTCATCATGTTCCTCATCAGAACGTTCACTTATGTTCACAAAAAACGCTACAACTGCAACAACAAACACCGGAATAGCCCAAACAAGGTAAACATATCTCCATCCAAACCAACCTAAAACAAGCCCTAATGTGATAGGCCCAATAGCAAACCCAAGAGTACCGCTTGCACCGTGAAAACCCAACCCCCTACTCAAGAAATCTGTAGGCAAAATATTGGTGGCTGCACTCAAAGCTGGCGGATGATAAAAAGTCGATGCCAAAGCAGTCAAAGAAAAACACAAGACAATGGTCTCAACAGAAGGAAATAATATGATCAAAGAAGCCGCAAACACTTGCAAAAATAGACTGAAGGAAATAAGCTTAGTATGACCCAAACGATCAGCAAGCAAGCCGCTGGGAACCGAAAAAACCAGTGAAAAAGCTTGGGGAATAGCCACGACGATGCTTGCAATGAGAATAGATAACTCATATTCATCAATTAAAATCGGTAAAAGAGCAAGGGGAAGATTTGAATACACGTGAAGCAAAGTATGAGAAGCACACAAAAAAACCAATTTAGGTTTAAAATCACCCTTCACCATAAACCCACCACAGAACCGTATTGTCTTTCTCCTAACTCTTCTTAATTCTTACAACATCATACAGAGCCTAATACACTACACAATATAAAATCTTTAACACACAACAATAGCGAACGTGACATTAGAACCCCCTTTTGCGTTCAGTTTTCGCTTTTCAACAAGATTCCTCAAATCTGTCTTTTCATGTTTTACATTATCTGTAAGTGGGGCCAGACCAAACCGCATTTCAAAAAGCCTTTTTGACAAAAACAATTGAAAAGCCCAGTCCGCTCTTTTTTTGGCAATGTAAGATATTTTCTTTTCGTTAGGGGAATAGTTTCCTGTAGTGTTGCCATTATAAACATTGGTGTTGATTGAGAAGTTAAGCCTTATATCAACAGGTGTTCATGGTTCTCGAAAGAGTGAAGTTCATGTGGTTTAGGAATGCTGTTGCGCGGTTCAGAGAGTTTCTATGGCAGGAATTCTCGTTCATTACAGGTAACTATCGAATTCTTGTCGTGAGTTGGATGATAATGGACATCGCTATGGAGATGCCCGCACCGAACTTTCAGTATTATGTTAACGACGTTTTGCAAGGCCCGCCTGTAGCCTTGGGACTGATAGGTCTCGCCAACTTTGTTGCCATGGCTGTTGTAGCCGTTCCCGGCGGTTTCCTTGCAGATAAGTATGGTAGACGTTGGCTCATCACGACCATGACATTTGCGATGTCTCTGTCATTCTTGTTTTTCGCTTTTGCTCCTACATGGCACTTCATTTTGTTAGGATCAGTTATAGGCAGTCTTTGTCTAATCTACCAGCCAGCGTTGTTTGCCATGGTTCAGGATTCGCTGCCACCAGAACGCAGAGGCATGGGTTCCTCGATAATACAGCTCATCCACGGAACCTTCAACACCCCTGGGCCCATAATTGCAGGTTTCCTGTTGTGGCAGCTTGGGTTAGAATGGAGCATGAGAACAATCTACGTACTCATGACTGTACTGTTCCTGATCGCAGCGGTGTGGCGGCTTAGACTGAAGGAGACGATGACGAACGGGGAACCAATCCACTTTAGGTATTTCATTTCTTCCTACCCGCAGGCCATCAAAGAAAGTGTGGGCGTTTGGAAGCTGGTGCCCAGAACGGTGCTTTGGCTTTTTTCCGTCAGAACTCTGGTGATGTTTGGTATGGCGCTTACTGGCGTTATTAACGCGCTTTACGCAAATAAGGTGCTTGGAATACCGAAGGAACAGTGGTGGCTTGTCTTTGTTCCGCTTCTGTTGACTATGGTGGTGGCTTCTCTTCCAATCGGCAAGATGGTTGACAAGGTCGGAAGGAAAATTCCGATAATTCTGGGCTTAGGTGTGCTTAGTGCAGGTACGGTGATTTTTGCTTTCGGCAACTTCTTAATGGTGATGGTTGCCATGTGCTTGTTCGGATTTGCTCAGATGCTGATAATGTCTGGATCGATGGCGCTTTCAACTGATCTCATAGAACCAGTGAACAGAGGCAAAGTAGTTGGATTCAACAACTTTTTTGGTTACATCATCATGGGTTTAGGCATGCTGCTGGGTGCCTATTTGTACGAAAACTTCATTCCTCAATCTCCCTTCATCATAAGCTTCGGAGCTACCTTTGTGGCATTGCTCATGGTCGTGTTTCTCGTACACGAACCCAAAAAGCGAGTAGGTGCAATCACACCAGAATAGAATAATCCTTTTTTGGGATACTGTTAACAGTTTTGGTCGAGTTGTTGTTTTGTATTGGTATTTTGTGTTGTTGTTTATTATGTAGAATGTGTGGTTTTCTTTTTTGGGGTTTTTGTGTAGAGGATTGGTTTCATTAGGGCTTCTGAGGTTTTTGCCAGGTTGTTTCTGCGATGATTTCTTTGTATTTTCGATTATGTTTTTTATTTCTATGATGATTAGTAGTGTGGCTGGTATTATGATTAGTAGTGTGAAGGCTATTGGGGTTCTAACGAAATAACCCTATGTATCTGGCATATGGTTTGGCTTTTCAAAAGAAGGTTGACAGTGCATGGGTTAACTTGTTGTTCTTATTCTCGTGGTTCGGTGAATGGTGCGTGGTTGTCGTTTATGTGGTGTAGACTTCTTCTGGTGTGTCTGCTGTGAAGTTACAGAAGATACATGAATAATGGTCGGGTGGCGAACGTATGCCGTGACATTCATACAAGTGCTGTTGAAAGCGGTATTCTGAATGAGCTTTGCAGAATGGGAGTGCTTGATAAAGAAAAACGAGGCTGTGAGAAAATATTCACAATAAGGGATGAACATGCCTAGATGGAAAAAGGCTGATATTGAAAAGCTTCGGAAACTTGTTAAAGAAAAGGGAGCCTTGGGAAGTTGTAGCTGCTAAATTGGAACGTAGCGTTGATGCAGTGAAAATGAAGGCTAAAAGGCTTGGCTTAAATGTTGTTGTTGAGGGGGGAGGGGGTCAACAACAACAAATGATCTTCCTGAAGAGTTGCCCAGTGTTAAAGATCTTGAAAGTTTTGGCTAGAGTGTTAAAGAGCTTTGATAAACCAGGCTTAGAAATGTCGGAAATCCAGAGACTTCAAGCTATGGTTGCCACAATTAGAAGTTATGAAACTATGCTTGCTAATTTTATGCATTACAGGGAGATTGAGAAAAGGGTTGTGGAGTTAGAAGCGAAAATGCCCGGCTTGCAAGGGAAAAGGCCTAGGGCTATGCGTCCAAGCGAGTTTCTGCACTCATGGTTTAGGCTTCAGGAAAACAGCGCTGCACAAATACAAGCATTCCTAACACAAACTCCTTTTTTGGAATCTTTAGCGCTAATCATAATGTTGAGTTCATAAGCTTTTTCCGAATCAGAAACAGAATAATCCTCGGCCTAAGCTCTGACAGAAAAAGACATCATCCACTGGAGAATTGAAGCCGTCACCCTCATTTTCATAGTGATTTGCATTTCCCTCTCCTTCTATCTAGCCTTCCTTTCCTTCCAAACACTCGATGAAACTCTGAGCAAACAACACGTAGCCTTTGCTGCCTCCTTCCTCATAACCGGAATAACTATTTTTGTAGCTTTGACAGCTCACCTAGGAATAAAAAAAGCATTTTCAAGAACAAAAGACATTGTAAATACTCAAAACAGAGCTTCAACGAACAATGAAAGTGAATAAAGCTACAATTCAGCTTCCTTTGAAACCCTTGAACGCTCTTTCGAAAAAGCATTTAGTTCACCAATAACTTCATGCAAATTCCATACTTTACCACCCCGCCTCCGAAGCCCCCTACGAACAGCAAAACGCCTATAGGTTTCCCAGCCAACCCAAACCTGAGTCATATACTTTTCAGACATAACCGAAATGCAAAGATTGCCAGATGATAAAGAAGCTATGAAATTGGAATCTGCATCAAAGATGCCAAAAGAAAAAGGGAGTTAAGGTTTGGAAGATCTTAGCTTTTCTTCACTGAAGTTATGAACTCATCTATAGGAATGGCAGCCATACTCAAGATTTTAATGGTTCCTCTGAAGCCAAGTTCAATGGACACTTTTGCAATAGTCTCGTTGTCCGGAGCCTCAACAATATTCACAAAATCATAAGGCCCCAAAACAGCATATTGACGAATCACTCGAACACCAAAGGCTTCAAGCTCCCGGTTGACCTCCTTAATCCTTTCAGGCTTTTCCCTAACAGTTTTCCACCCCTCATCTGTCAGATTAGACAACAGAATATAGTAGGGCATACAGACACCAAACAATAGTATTAGCCTTATGTAAATTTCAGCTTTTCGATTAAAAATGCAGGAGAATGACTTCTCAGCCTTTCCGAAGCTCCTTGAAATCTTCCTCACTGGGAACGCGGCAAATTGAAAATCTCTTGTCAAAACCTTAACCATCCCACTGGCGTGAACACCATAGAAGCCTTACTTTTTATTTCTTCCTTTTCGACTTCCTTCCTCATATTCCTCCCTTTGCACAGTCCATTCCGCGTATTTTTCCAATAGGCTTTTTATCTACTGGTCTATGAAGTCGCTTACACTTAGGAACGGCATCTCCATATCCTTTATCACCTGTTGCAGTTTTTCATAATCTCCCGTTGAAATTTCCACGTACCCGTACTCCCCTTTCAGAAAACGAAGCCTCCACCTAACCACATCCCTAATGAGTTCAGAACACAAACATGAAACATCACATAGGCGTAACAATAGACTCAAAACTCCTCAGAGAAACCGAAACACTCCGAGTAAGAGAAAAACGCAACACCTTCATCGAACACCTCATCAAACTCGGACTCAAAGCCCATAAAAAAGAAGAAAACCAAAAACCCAATGTCCCCCTCTAAAAAAGAGGATAATCAATCACCAATTTACATACCTGACAAAGTCGCGCAAGCGATGTTGTAGCTTAGTTGAACAGGTCGTTAGAAACGTTTATTAAGACTCCAGATACCGCAAAACTCGTGACGAAAAATGGGAAGGAAATTAAAGACAAGTCCAAGTAAGAAAAAAGACGACTTAGAATTCATAATACGGCCAGATGATGTTCTCTTGTATGAGGTTTTAGTCCATAGAAGACTGATTTAAGATTTAGGTAGCCACTGCAGATGATTAGGCTTTTCGTATTAGACTGCACACGGTTAAATGAAGGCTCAAGTATGTGGTGTTCGTTGGATTGTTTCGGCGGAGCGTCAGCCTATTGTCATGGAAGCTTAAGAAAGGTCACAGACGTTGACATTCTAGTTAAGGGTGTAGACTTAGAATGTTGAAGCCGTTTTGAGAGATGTTGAGGGAGTTGTAGTGGCTGGTCTTAAAAACTAAAGTGAAGGGGGAAAGCTGCCAACTTTTCATGGACAATGAAATGGAGTAAAATGAGCGGAGAAAGCTTTTCTACATGGACATTTCAGTCATACCTGTCGAAGATAATATAATAGCACATGGTGACGAATGAAAAGATAGATTTGGAATACTTGAAAGGAAGATTAAGAAACATGGTCTGAGAAAAGGGTTAAGCCTCTGCTAGGGGTTCTCGGAATTTCGGCTTCTGCTTTTGAAGGGCGGAGTAGAAAAGCGTGTTTCAGGTAAAGGCATATATTTATCTGTGTGACTAGAAACCTTCATAAATTACGTGTCTAAGGCGAATGTGATGACTTTAATTGACGAGATAAACAGGCTGAAAAAAGAGAAGAACGCAGTAATCTTGGCTCACAATTATCAACGGCCTGAAATTCAAGACATTGCGGATTACATTGGAGACAGCATAGGGCTAAGCAGAAGGGCCATGGAGGAAAAAGAAGCAAAAATCATAGTATTTTCAGCCGTAGATTTCATGGCGGAGTCAGCTGCAGTTTTAAATCCGGACAAGAAAGTTTTGTTGCCGACACTTGGCGCACGTTGTCCAATGGCTCAGATGCTTACTGTTGATGAAATTAAGAGATTGAAAGTGCATTACCCTCTTGTGCCGGTGGTTTTATACGTGAACACTTTGGCTTCAGCCAAAGCTTACTGCGACATATGCTGTACTTCAGCAAATGCCGTAGAAGTCGTGAATTCCGTGAACAGTGAAACAGTGCTTTTCGGGCCGGACCACAACCTAGCCGAGCACGTTCGCAGGAAGACCGGAAAAACAATTATTCCAATTCCTGAGAGAGGTTTCTGCCCTACTCACCTACTCTTCCAGCCTGAAGATGCGCAAGCACTAAAAACGACGTATCCAGATGCTGTTGTTATGGTTCATCCTGAATGCACCGTTGAAATGCAGAACATAGCCGATTTTATTGGAAGCACCTCTCAAATGTGCAGATACGTAAAGAAAAGCGATGCTAAAGCCTTTATTGTTGCGACTGAGGAGGGAATTATGCATCGCTTGAAGAAGGAGAATCCGGGGAAACAGTTCGTTTTAGCTTATGAAGATGCTGTTTGTCCAAACATGAAGTTAAACACTCTTGAAAGGCTTTACACGTCTTTGACAGAAGAAAAACATGTGGTTACCGTTCCCGAGCCCGTAGCAAGAAAAGCTAGGAAAGCCCTAGAAAGAATGTTCGAGCTAAAATGATTAAGTCTTAGACAGAGACAATCATTGTTTTGAGTGTTTTTACTCCTCTTTTTGCAGCTAGTTCGTCGCTTAGCTTCCGAATATAAGCAACATCACCCTTAACGGCTATTGCTTCTAAACAATCTCTTTCGCTCAAGTGAATATGCATAGTTGAACAAATTACATTGATGTAATGATGCTGTATATCAGTAAGCACGCTTTCAAGTCCTCTAACTTCATGGTCATAAAGCATCATCAGAAGTCCAGCCTGTATGCCTCTTTCTTCTTGAAGCCACTTCTTCTCAGAAACAAACATTCTGACAGCATCCTGAACTGCTTTAGAACGGCTTTCATATCCCATTTTATCAACTATCTCGTCGAAATCTCTTAGCAGATCTGGCGGAAAAGTTACCCCTACACGGATTATTTTTGTCATAGACTTCCCATTATAGGTTGAAGAAATTGGCATAAAGCTTTTATGGAGGTGGTAACACCAATGTAGAAAAAGGTGTTACCATGAACTACTTCACAAGTCGAGATATCGCCGCAATAGCCATGTGCGCCGCCCTATGGAGTGTACTCAGCGCGTACATTGCACCAATCTTCTGGAGGATGACCAGTATGCCATTCTTCTGCGATATGTTGGGTGTTATCTTGCTGACACTTGCTTTGTGGTGGATTAGAAAGTTTGGAGCCGTAACTGTAACAGGGATAACTGCAACCATCATAATGATGATGCTTAATCCTAATGCCACTCATTTCTTTGGCTTCACAGCCGCAAGTGTAATCTTTGATGTTTTGACAAGACTCATTGGATATCAAAACTGTTTAGAAAAACCAATAATAAGCGTAACTAGCTTGCTTTTTGCATCCGTAGCCTCCACAGCTGTTGCTGGGGTTGTAATAGGAACCTTTTTCATGAACCCTAATTTTCTAGTGACCATGTTTGGGGGTGTTGCCTTCTTCTCGGTATTACACGCTGCAGGTGGCGTCATCGGAGGCACTATCGGTCTTATGTTGACAAAAGCGCTTTCAACGAGGATTAGTTTGCCAAAGGTGTGAAAAATGAAGACTCTAGAATCAAAGATAGGCGAAGAATTAACGAGTTTGATTAAGAAAGCTGCAGATTTTCATGGGCATTTAGGTCCTTTTCTGGTTATAGGCGTCAGAATGGGAAGTTTAGCTAAAAAGATTTTAAATGTAAATGCTGGGGAAAATAATAAACTACGGATAACCGCGCGGCTTCCACTTTTAACTCCATTCTCATGCATTATAGATGGAATTCAAGCTACAACTCAATGCACCATTGGAAACCAGAAACTTAAAATGGAGAACTCCCAAACAAAAATAATTGTGTATTTTGAGCAGAAAAATTCGCATAAAGCGTTGAGAATCCATGTTAATCCCAAAATAATAAAGGAGCTGAAAAATAGATATTCAGAAGGTGCTTCCAACGAAGAGCTTGCACGAGAAATTGCCTCTATACCAGAAAGCCAGCTGTTTGTCATAGAAAAGCAATAAATATTCTAAAATGTCTAGCCAAATATGTCCTTTGAAAGTTGGCAAAGGAAATTGCAGATCCATCGGAAGCTTACGGAAGACTTGAAGCCTTGCAGCGTTCCTTCTCCACATGTTAGAACAAACTTGGCACTGCGAAGTTTAGGCTTTATATTTAATAATGACATAGTCGTTTGAAAAGTGTGGGAAGAGCAAGTGAAGGCATGAACAGTGAACATAAACAATTATATATCTGAAGAAAATGAAGAACTGACGCGTATCAAGGAGAAGAAGTTAAGGGAACTTATGAAACAGCAGGAGAAAAAGCAGGAAATGAGTACGAAACCAATCCCCGTGACTGATTCAAACTTCAACGAAATAGTCGATAAAAATTCATTGGCTTTAATTGATTGTTGGGCGCCATGGTGTGGTCCATGCGTGGTCATATCTCCAATAGTTGAAGAGTTAGCAAAGGAATATGCTGGAAAAGTTTTGTTTGGAAAGCTCAATGTTGACGAGAACCCTAGAACTGCGGAGCTCTTCAGAATCTTCGGCATCCCAACACTATTAATAATTAGGAATGGGAAAGAAGTTGACAGAATTGTTGGACTGGTTCCAAAAGACCACATTGAAGCGCACTTGAAAAAGCATTTGGAGTGAAAACCATGGACGTTCCAGAACGCAGAGTAATAGGGGCACTACTACTCCTTTTAGGTCTTTCCTTCTTAGCTGTAGGCGTATACACAGGTCAGCTTGACGAAATAGTCGAGATGTTGAAGACAGCTTTCAAAACAGTAACTTAAAACTCTCTAATTAAACGGGCATACGATTTGGTAAGTGGTTGAAATGTGTCCAATGATCGAAAGGAAGAATGCGGAAAGAGAAGCAATTTTGGAAGCAGCTAAATTTATGCTGATTAGTGCGAGAACCGCTCCCAAATCAGCTGGCATAGACGACGTTCTAACCATAATTGTTCACGGTGAGGAGAAAGATGCTATCGCCCGCAAAATGGAAGAGATGGCTGAAGAACGGAAAATTGAAGGCTTTAGACGAGACGCAAAAAACGTTAGAGACTCAGAAGCAGTGATCTTGATTGGAGTGCGCGGAAGCAAGAGTTTTGGACTAAACTGCGGCGCATGCGGTTACGAGAGCTGTAAGGAATTCGATGATGCTCAGAAAAAGTTTGGGGAAGATTTCTTTGGTCCAACGTGTCTTTTTAAGGCTTTAGATCTGGGGATAGCCTTGGGTTCAGCTGTGAAAACTGCAAGCTTGTTGAACGTTGATAATCGTGTGATGTATCGTGTCGGCACGGCTGCTTTGAAACTGAATTTGCTGCCTGAGGCAACGGTTGTTATGGGAATTCCAGTTTCAGCAAAGGGCAAAAATATCTATTTTGACAGGCATTGAAAGGCAGAGGTAGGTCGCTGAGACATTTACGTACGCTCTTATTTATTCTGCTTTCATTGCATTAACTCCCTACCCCCTATGGTCTTTTGATAAGGTTGTTTCAGGCTGGTTTTCTAAAGCGGAAGGTTAGAAGGGCTTAGGTTGCTTTAGGTAAAGGTGGATAGAGGCTGTGGAAGGTTGCAAAAGGTGAGGTAAGGATGCCTTTATTGCACATGTGCGAGATCGTTCCGAGTAAGTGTTTTAGGTCTAGCCCTTTGTTTTCTCGTACATTTTCTCCAATGTCCATCGGATGCTTGACTTGAGTTCCCTCAAACGATTTGCATCAAAATTTTTGATCACCATCTCATGAATTGTATCGCCTTCTTGGACAATGTTGTAGGAAAAAATTTTGTCTGTTGTCAGCTGTCCGCTTCTGACTAGTTCACTGTCTTTTTCCTGCATTTTTGCCAAAACCCTTTCTACGAGAAACTGCGTGAAGGGAGGTGTATTGATGTTGAAGTTTTTATCCTCGGCAAAGACAATGCGCAACGAGTCTTGGTTTATGTAAAGGGTTGCTAGAGGTTTGCCTGTGACAGTTTTTAGCGGAATGACTTCTTCATATGTTGTTGAAGGCTGAGGAGGAAGCTCAACCAGTACCTCTTCTTTCACTGGCGAAACTTCAGCAGTTACTGGCGTTTTTGCGATTTCTGCACGCTTGAATCCTTTTTCTAACAATATGGAGTTAACTGCTTCAAGCATTAATCGCTGTTCATTAAGTTCAGATTCTAACCCTTCAACTTTTTTCTCAAGTTTTTTCTTGAACGCTACAAATTTCTTTATTTTTTCAGCTTCTTCGGACATAACCTTCACAGTGTTATTTTAGAAGCTTTTCCTTTATCAAGTCTTTGATGCGCAAAACCGGAATTTAAGTCAATAGTTAGGCAAGCTTTGTGACTACATGTTCTTCAGAATCAAGTTCTGGATTATGAATGGGGTTGAGTTTAACTTTCAACTTTTTTTCAAGAAAGTTTTCAAATTCTTGGAAAACAGGGCTATCTGTGTGGTTTAGTTTGAAGCCTAGGTTTTTTCCTTCTAGTACTGGGCTTAGGTTGTAGAGAGCCATTTTCTTTGAAAAATCTGGGTTCTCAAAAATTGTTTTAACCAAGGTCTCCGAGGGCTCTTCCGAGAGCAGCCAAGCAGTGTAGGATGCTTCAACAACACGGTAAGATAAGCCCTCTCGAACAACACATTTCCTATTTGCGGCTATACTTTTGAAGGATGAAGGATGAATGCTCCTAGCCCAGAGAAAGTTGTGATATCCATTTTCAGTTTCAATCCAATCATCTTTTTCAGAGGTTTTCCAACCGTGAAACTTACATAAATCTTCAAATCTTTTGAGGATCTCCTGAATTTTAGGCATTTTCATCGTCTCATCACGAACCTTATGTTAGAATCTTCTAGAACAGTATTCTATAATGCAAACCATAAATTTAAACTTATTTGTCTGTTTAGCCCGAAAAAATGTAGAATAGCAGTAGGTGTATTGGAAATCTGTCGCTAGAAGGACATTTTCGCCGACAATTTTACGGCAAAGCTCCGCAATGAAAATTGATGGCAAAACTGAGAATATTGTACACTTTCCGACAGCAAAAATAATTAACAGAAAGCAACATACCTTCTAGCGAAAGGCGGAAGGCAGTCTTGAAATTCAAAAATAACACTGTTGCTTTGGATTCTACAGACTTGAGAATTTTGAATGTTTTACAAGAGAATGCTAGGAGGACGTACACAGCTATAGGTAAAAGCTTAGGGATGGCCCATTCAACCGTTTATGACAGAATAAAAAGAATGGAACGACACGGAATCATTAAGGAATACACAGCCGTAATAGACGCTGAAAAAGCTGGAGCCAAAAACATCACAGCCATAATGACCATTTTTACAGACCCAAAAGAAAGCGACAAGGTTGCAGAAAAACTGTGCGAAGCACCACAAATACTAGAAGTCTACACATCCCTTTCCGAAGAGCTTTTGATCATAGCAAAAGTCGTCGCAGAAAACCAAGAAAGCTTACATGAATTCATCGCAAGTTCAGTTGCGCCATTACCTGGAGTTTTAAGGATTCGCACGTCAATGATTACAAAAAAGTTTAAGGAAACACGATTTTCAATAGCTAATAACACCCTAAAAAATTAACATTTATAAAAGAAAAACATAATAAGATAGGAGAAAACAAGCGTTGAATGAAAAAATGAATTTAAGAATTCTCAGAACCCTCCCAAGGGAAAAAGCATTTTACTTCTTCACTTCCATTGGAAACTATACAGGTGAAAGTGCAACTTCATTAAAAGAGTTTACAGACAAAATAAACGAAGTAAACGTGAAGTCATTAGAGTTCCACTTTTATCGTAGAGACTTTGAGAAATGGATAGCTGAAGTTTTAGAAGATAATGGCTTAGCAGAATACATCAGAAAACTTCGGGGACAAAGGTTAACTGGTGATGAACTACGCATCCAACTATACACAACTCTTTCGAGGAGATACAACAACCTAACAAGCCAGCTTAACATAAGCCAGATTTAAAATTCTTCTAATTTTAGGCGTAGCATTGTAAATGCAAACAGCAAGTATCGGCTCGAAAAGAGTTATCGCACCTTGGTGATTTGAAGAAGCCTCTGCTTCTTCTATTAGACCTGATATCTTTATATCGCCAGCCGATTCTGGGTGGTATCTCATCTTACTGGAGTATCGCCAGTCTTGAGAAGTACAACCTACAGCTTCCTCGATTGGTTTGTTCTCTTTTAACAACATTCTTAGCAATTTAACAGTCTCATTATCTGTGTGACCGGGGTCAACCATATCCGTCCATCCAATGTAGGCTTCAGCACCTTTCCTTATGAAAGCCTCTGCCATTTGTTTGCATTCAGGTTTTAGGCTCCAGCAACCCATTGCGATAACTACGCTTTTAGGAAATGTGCCTTCCAAACTTTTTATAAACGTTGAAGTTATCGCAAAGTATTCCTTTGGATCTTGCGAGTAGTTCAAAATTCCCATGACCAGTAAGCCGTTGTTTTGATCTTGGACATGGGCATACTCGTTGAACGGTTCAGTTGTAAATAAGTCCACTGTTGACTTATCATCTCTTAAGGCTGAATGAACCCGTAAAATTATTATTCCATAGTTATATTTTGCAAGTCCCTTGAAAAAATTGACGTCTGGTTTTTTACTTTCATAATGAGTTACGTTGAAACCAGCAACCTCTAGAATACTGGTAACATTATCTACAAATTGAGGGTTTGGGAACTCTTCTCCCAGCTGGTCGATTATTGCGGCTTTAAGTGAGAATTTAACTTCTTGATTTTGCAGAAGAAAGCTTGAAAGTAGAAATCCTAAAATGATTATAGCTGCAAGAGCAATTGATATTGTTATTGATTGTTTTTTTGAAAAAAGCTTCCTTTCTTGTGGAATCTTCTCTTTTCTTTTTTTCATTAACTAAGCTCCGAACAAACACTGAATACTATAAAAGAAGAAAAGTTTATTTTCTTTTGCGTCTGATCAGGCTTATTACTGTGCCGAATATTGCCAGAAGCATGGTGTAGAAGATTAACGGTGTCTTTGCAACTGGTTTGGTTAACGAGACCGAGTAGCCTCCAACAGCAGCCGATGTAACAGTTACTCTAGCGGTGCCTGATTGCAGTTTGTTGCTATTGGCGTCTGTAACCTCTAGGTGCACGTAGTAGATGCCGCTTGAAGTCGAAGTGAAAGTCCAAGATGGAGAGTTTGCACCGGAAACAGGATCGCCATTTAAGTACCACTGATAAGTGTAGGGCGATGTTCCTCCACTGGCTGTTGAGGTGAAAGTGACTGAACTGCCTACAGGAATTGATGCTGAAAGGGGACTTATGGAAACTGAAAGTGGTGGCGGTGGAGGTGAATACGTGAATATGGCTTTTAACGTGTGATCCTTATCCATTAATACGGTGTAGGGATTCGCTGAGCCGACATCTACACTGTCAAGTTCCCAATGGTCGAAAACATAATCAGTCTCTGGAATTGCAGTAACCGAAACAAAAGAACCAGAAGCATAAGTATATGTTCCTGGCGCTGGGTCAGTTGTACCCCCACTCGTCGTGGTTATTGTTAGTTGATAGGTTATAAGAGTGAAAAATGCCTTCAAAGTGTGGTTGCTGCCAACATAAACGGTGATTGGATTATCTGAACCTATATCGACATCGTCAAGCTCCCAATGGTCAAAGAGATAATCAGCAGATGGAATAGCCTCCACAACAACGTTTGTCGGAGTTTCATAGACGTAGGTTCCTGGAGAAGGATCAGTGGTGCCGCCTTCAGACATAGTGATTATTAACGTATGAGTTTCAGCAAACACCGCTTCTAAATTGTGGTCGCTATTCATTAGGACATTGATGGGATTGTCTGAGCCAGCGGGAGAACCATCCAACACCCAATGGTCAAATCTGTAGCCTGCATTAGGTATAGCGGTAACTTCGATGCTGGTTTCAGCTGTGTAGGTGTAGGTTCCCGGTGTTGGGTCAGTGGTGCCGCCAGCAGTTGCCGTTATCGTCAATGTGTAATTGCATAATTTGAAGAAGGGTTGTAAGGTGTGGTCATCAGTCATCAGTACCGTTATTGGATTTTCTGAACCCGCATAAACACCGTCAAGCTCCCAGTAGTCAAGTAAGTAATGCTCACCTGGAACGGCTGTTACAGAAGCGTGTGTTCCGTTAACGTGGGTGTAGGTTCCAGAAGCTGGATCAGTGACGCCGCCAGGCGAACTTAAAATCGTTAATCGGTAGGTTAAAAGCTGGAAAACAGCGTGCAAGGTGTAGTTTTTATCCATTAACACTGTGATTGGATTATCTGTTATGTTGGAGCCGTCGATTTCCCAGTGAATGAATTTGTAGTTTATATCTGATGTTGCTGTGACTATGACGGAGGATCCGGAAGCATAAATATGTGTGCCAAGTGCAGGGTCAGTGGTGCCGCCTGCAGTTGCTGTGATTGTAAGGGTGTAATTGATTAAGGAGAAAACAGCGTGTAAAATGTGGTTGCCATCCATCAAAACACTTATTGGATTATCTGAGCCAGCGGGAGAACCATCCAACACCCAATGGTCGAGCATGTAGTTGGCTGAGGGAAGAGCTTGAACAGAAGCACTAGAACCGTCATCATAAGTGTAGGTATCGGGAACCGGATCAGTTGTTCCGCCTGTGGTTGTAGTTATTGTTAACGTGTAGGTGACTAGTGCAAATATTGCCTTCAACGTGTGGTTTTTATCCATTAAAACGGTTGTCGGGTTATTAGTGCCATTATAGGCACCGTCAAGGTCCCAATAAGCAAAATTGTAGTTTGCATCTGGAATTGCTGTAACTTCAACGTTTGTTCCTTCATCGTAGGTATAAGTTCCAGAAGCTGGATCAGTGACGCCGCCAGCAATTGCCATAATTGTTAAGGTGTAAGTAGGGAGAACAACTGTCACTTCAGCTTCATCTGATAATGCGGCTGCAGATGTATCGTCGGCTACTTTCAAAGACACCAAGTAATAACCAGTTGAAGTTGGCGTGAAAGTCCATGAAGAAGAGTTGGCTCCAGAAACTTCTGTATCGTTAACATACCATTGATAAGTATATGGTGGAGTTCCTCCGGAAACCGTTGAAGTAAAGTCTACTGATTGTCCCAACGTGATAACAGTTGAAGCTGGCTGAATAGAAACTGACAGCTCTGGATTAACTGTGACTTCAGCAATGTTTGATTTCGCCTCTTCGCCAAGGTTGTCTGTTACATTAAGGTGAACTAGATAATAGTCTGCTGATGTCGGAGTGAAAACCCAGCTACTTGAATCGGCGCCTGCCACAGCAGATCCGTCAAGGTACCACTGATAACTATAGGGAGAAGTACCGCCTGAAACAGAAGAAGTGAACGTTACATATTGACCTAAGTCTATAACCTTGGATGTTGGGCTTATCGAAACGGAAAGCGGAATAGGTGCCGCTTGATAAATAACCGTTGAATCTTCCGAGTGTGGAGACCAAGTCACCCCACACCATGAGCACGGTTCCCAACAAAATACAGAGCCGTAAGCGTCAAAATGTATTCGTGCATCCGTAGCGTCAGAAAACGTTACAGAAACAGTTAAAATCTTATAGCTTTTGCCCAGAATTTTTCCGACGTTTACGTAAGTATCGTTAAACCAAGTGGAATAAATGTCGTTTGGCCAATATTTTGTGCCATAGGGTTTAGGCTTACCGTATTGAAAGGCGGTTTTAGGTATGGATGTGCCGTTTATTGTTAGGCTTTGAAGATTGTTATAGGCGGCGTCATTAAGGGCCACTATCAGATGAGTATCGTAGGATTTGAGGCATCTACTAGTGTCGTATATTTTTACGGTGAAACTCCATGAATTCCCAGTTTGGTTTAGAAGCCAGCCTTTATCTATCCACGGGTCACCAGTGTTCTGTTTTACATAGGTGCCTTCTGGCAGGGAAACGCGCAGAATTGCAGGGTCAACTACCTCGACAATTTCAGAATAGACATCTGTTAAGCCATCGTTGTCCGTGACTGTTAACGTCACTGTATAGTTGCCGTAAGTTAAGTAGGAATGAGTTACCATTGGACTTGTCACAGCAGTTACGTTTCCGTCGTCAAAATCCCAAGAATAAGTTGTAATGCATCCGTCTGGGTCATAGCTTGCTGAAGCATTGAAAGTGACCGTGTCATTTGCAACTGGATAGCTTGGCGAATGAGTGAATAATGCAGTTGGCGGTGTGTCTTCGCAAATCACTTCTAAGTATGGATCTTTTGCTGTGCCGTCGTATTCTTTGCTTGCAAAGTATCGTGCAAGATTGGGATTGTTTTGAGTTGGGTCGTCCAAGAGAAGTTTAACAACAATGCTTAGTATTTTGTCTCCAGAATATTGTATTTGACCATAAGATGTAATGTCCCAGCAATAGTACTGTCCAGTTCCATTCACAAGAATACTGGTGATAAGCAAGCCGACAGCAGGTGCATTATTCCACGTAATGCTTCCTTCATCCCAGCTGTCGCCTGTCTCATGCACATAGATCTCAACGCTTGGATCCCAACTCTTATAGGTGGAGTACAAGTAAAGTTTAACAGAAGTTATCGATTTACCATTCGGAATAGAATCTAAACCAAATTTCAGATAACTCCGCCTAGTTCTGCTGTCGGATTTAACGCGTAGGCTTGTTTCAGATCCGTGATTGCCGTTTGGAAATTCGGCTTCAACCCACGAGTCCTCAGCAGAATATACATGTGACGTATAGGAGGACTTGACAGGAAATACGAGCACAGATGAAAGCATAAGAAAACCGATTAGAAATATCACTCCTAATTGTTTATGCCTTAAGTATATTGCCCTTCTCCCCTCTCAGCACTAAATGCTTTGGCTTTCAACCAATATAAAACTTCTGGAATTATCTTCTATAACGGGAAAACATAAATTCCTTCAAAGTTCCCTCTTGAAAACTTGCAGTAACCTTTGCCAAAACATTTTATTTTGAGGTTAATAGCAAAACGTTTCAAAACAACAGAATTACATCTTTTATATAGGAAGCCAGAAGAGCAGTGATAATAGCGATGGTTCTAATGGACTTTAGTTTGTTTATTTTTGTTTGAAGGAGTCTCCCAATTCGATTTTATTTCGAGAAAAAAACACGCATAAAAAGAGAAGGTAGAAGAGATTCTATGATTAATTTATCTATGCTTTCGCAATATTTCTTCTACGGAATATGGATTATAGGGTTTTTCTCGAATTAGATTATAGAAGATATTTCCAGAATGTTAAAAACATGGTTTCAAGATTAAATAGATGGGGGGCATGCGGGGAGGCTTTCAACGTTGTATGGGAGCTGGTCTTGATGAGTTCTTGTAGGCTGAGACATTTTGTTAGAATGTTCCTTCTTTTCTGTTTAGTTGCAATGATGTGCCAGCAGACGTTTTTGCATTGTTTGAATTTGGACGTTATAGGAGAAACAACATCAACGTCAAAAGGGATTATTGATTTGTACACTCAGAAAGAGCCTCATAGCGGAAAGGGGCCAGACATGCCAAGCGATGCATTCGGTCCCGGAGAGGTTGTTGTTCTATATGCATTAGTAACGGCTGGTGGTGTACCTAAGCAAAATTTGCCTGTAGCGTTTTGTGTACAAATTCCAGATAATACTTCATTTAGTAGGGTTGCTAAAACCAACGTAAGCGGGATAGCGAGGATTAATTTTACGATACCCGAAAAATGCGGCGTTGAAAGCGAAATATTTGGAGAATGGGGTGTTTTAACAAATGTGTTGATTGGGAACATAAGGTTTTACGATAGACTAACTTTCAAAGTAGACTGGATTATAAAATTGGTGTCCGTAAGGACAGTATGGATGATTGATGGAAATCTTACGTATCGACGTTATTTTGGAAAGGGAGGAGATGTTGGATTAGAAATTACTTTAAGAAGTATAGCTATGAGCATAAAAAAAGCTACATTTTCAATAGTTGTACAGGATGAGTTAAACGTTCCAATTAATCATTTAGAAATACCTAATTTCGAAGTGCAGCCCAACCAGAAATTAATCTACCTATATGGTGCATTGAATATCCCGAAATGGGCGTTCGTTGGAAATGCAACTGTCTTCGTATCAGCGCTTACCGCTCCAGTAAATCAGAGCGGGGTTCCATACTGTCCAACAATATCAACAAACTTTTGTATCACAATATATGAACCGCTAACAATAACTTTTCATGATGTAGCTGTTGTGAGCGTTACTCCATCTACTTACGTAGTCGAAGCGGGTCAGATCATAGACATAACCGCTGCTGTTAGGAATGAAGGAACGACAAATGAAACCTTTAATGTAAACGCTTACTATAACTCTGACCCCATCGAAACCCTGCAAGTTGTATCACCTACGCCTTATTCGCAAGCAATGTTAAACTTTTCTTGGGATACCTCATCCCTTAGTGAGGGAAACTATACAATAACCGTGTCTATCCCATATCTAGCAGGAGAAGCGGATAGAACTGATAACGTTTTCATTGACGGAATAGTTGAGATTAAACTAAAACCACCAGTCATTATTCATGATATCGCTGTAGTTGACGTTCACCCTTCAAACTATTATGTTTACATTGGTGATTTCATAAATATTAGTGTCAGCGTTCTCAATAAAGAAACAGAAACAGAATCCTTCAATGTAACCACCTACTATGACTCATGTCAGATTGGAACTTTAACAGTCATCAATTTAGCGCCTAGCACTCAAACAACACGTATTTTCATTTGGAATACAAACTCTGTGAAAGAAGGTTTTTATCAAATAAGTGCTTCTGCTTTTCTTTCAAACGACAGTGATGTTTCGGATAACACTTTTGTTGATGGTGTTGTTCAAGTTAAAGCTAAGCCTCCCCCGCTAATAATTCATGATGTTGCAGTTTTAAATGTCACACCATCTTCCACTCTAGCATATATTGGTGATGTTGTTGATGTTTATGTTGTCGTTAAAAATGAGGGTAATTTTACTGAGTCTTTTAATGTTACTGTTTTTTATGATTCAAACGTCATTGAAACTTTGCTCGTTGAAAACTTGGAGCCTAACTCTGAAAAATCCCGAGTCTTCCACTGGAATATGCATGATGTACCAGAAGGAAATTACACCTTAAGCGCTTCAGCAAGTTTTGTTCCTGATGAACAGAATTTTGAAAATAACCTTTTTGTTGATGGTGTTGTTCGAATTATGGCTAGACCTCCGTTGCCTCCAATCCATGATGTTGTGGTTTTAAGCGTTTCACCCTCAAAAACCCTTGTGTATGTAGGTGAAGTTGTTGATGTTTATGTTGTTGTTAAAAATCAAGGAAATTATACTGAAACTTTTAATCTCGCCGTCTACGCAGACCTAAATACGGCAGTTATTGGAGATGAAATCACTGTGGGCACATGGATTGTCAGAAATTTAGAGCCGAACGACGAAAATTCACCAGTTTTCCATTGGAATACGCGAAATATGGCGGAGGGAAATTATACTTTAAGTGCAGAGGCGAGTGTTGTGCCCGGGGAGCTTAACATCGAGAATAACAGGTTTGTTGACGGAATTATTGAGATTAAACCTAAACTACCCCCCATTATCCACGACATCGCAATAATTAACGTCCGCATTCCAAGAATTAGCCTTTACATTGGCGAATTACTCCATATCAACGTTACCGTTACCAATGAAGGAACAGAAACGGAAACATTCAACGTGAGCGCCTATTATAACTCCTTATCGATTGAGACCATGCAGGTTACAGATCTCACACCTAACACCCAAATATCATTAGTGTTTGTTTGGAATACAAGTTATGTGCATGAGGATTTTTATCAAATAAGTTCTTTTGCCCATCCGGTTCCAGGCGAAATTGATGTTGCAGACAATAAGTTCATTGGCGACGTTGTTGAAGTTAGGGCTAAATCTCCACCACCTATGATACATGATGTTGTGGTTTTAAGCGTTTCACCCTCAAAAACCCTTGTTTATGTAGGTGAAGTTGTTGATGTTTATGTTGTTGTTAAAAATCAAGGAAATTATACTGAAACTTTTAATCTCGCCGTCTACGCAGACCTAAATACGGCAGTTATTGGAGATGAAATCACTGTGGGCACATGGATTGTCAGAAATTTAGAGCCGAACGACGAAAATTCACCAGTTTTCCATTGGAATACGCGAAATATGGCGGAGGGAAATTATACTTTAAGTGCAGAGGCGAGTGTTGTGCCCGGGGAGCTTAACATCGAGAATAACAGGTTTGTTGACGGTGTTGTTTGGGTTAAGCTAGTGGTGTTACCCATTGCTTGGGAAATTCCTAGATGGCTTCTGGCTCTACTATTTTTATTGGCAGTATTTATTGGAGCTTGTTTAGTTGCCGCCATTGTATTTGCGTTGTTGTGGAGGCGTTGTAGAAAGAAAAAGGACCAGATGGACAAGCAGACAACCCGCCCTGAAGTTGGGTTCAAAAAAAGTAAGACATGTAACGTGTGTGGGAAAGAATTCCTTGGAACATACACTTTCTGTCCCTACTGCTTCACTTTCCACGGAAAAGACTACGAATAACTAGTTAACCTCACGATATAATCTTGGTGATGTAGATGATTCAAAAAATTCAGTTTTCTTGAGCATATTTTGGGTAGAAATAGATATTAATTCTAGAGGAGTCTATCATAAATGTTTTTTAACTTCTTAATTATAAATAAAATGTTGAGAGGAGAAAAAGTGAATATGGCTAAAAAACCCGAGCCTGAGCTTCCTATTCGTGCCATCTCTATATTAGTGGGAATCATGATTGGATGTATTTTAGCGTATGCCTATCAAGTGAATTTGCCTACTTTGTTCTTCGAAATAAATGGATATAGTGTAATTGGTTTGCTGTATAGTTTAGTTGTCTTCGTCACTATTCCTGTGCTGGCTGGTTTTGTTAGTGCTTTGCTGCATCCTGCCATGGCTGTGAAGAACGGTTTGTCTGTTGGTTTTTTCAGCGGGTTATTTAACAGTATATTGGCTACCCTCAAACTGATTTATGCACCAGTCTTAATGCCAAGCGAGGTTTATGCCTTTTCCGTATTCGCCATAATGTCAATTTTCATCTGGATGATTCTTGCGGCTACGGCTGCTGTGCTAGCAGAAAAATTTTATGACTAGCTAATCACACATTTGTCGTAATATTTTTTGTAGAGGAAAAGGCTAGAAAAGGTTCCTATTCAGGCTGAACCCATTAGGATTATCGACTACGATTTGCAGAATAAATTCCATGAATTATATGGTTTTAGAAACTTAGAAACTTTTTGAACTATCTTCTATAACAATGAACTATCCATTATCGGATTTCGAATCCTCAGCTTTTAGCTTCAATTTTGGTGTAACGCAGTTTGCTTCATGTGTGACGCAACAAAATAGAAAACCTTTCATCTACGTTTAAATTCTCCACCGAGCCTGTTTAATACATGAGGTAACGGGAATGTTAGACAAATTTTTGTTGTAGGTCACATTGCTGGTTATGGATATTACGTGAACATTGGAGGATGTGGTGGCAACGCTGACGTGAGGGTTTCTTCCTTTTCAAGTGATTATACTAGGTTGGGTTCGAAATTATAAAGTGTGAGAGGTGGACAAAGAAAAAAAGGTGTAGATGGGTAACAGTGCTCTTATGTTCTTGACTCTTGGGAGCGTAATTGTTTACAGCAATTTTTCGATGTCTTCCTTGCGTTCTGGTGGATGCTCAGCAATCTTCTTTTTGTGGCGGACATAAAAAACTTTAGCTACTACGGCTACTACGGCTACTACGGCTATTACTACAATGACCACTACTGTGACTTGGAACCAGAGTTGCGTCCAAATCGGAGAAACTGGCGGCAGTTGATCTGTAACTGTACCGTTTACACGCTGATGATCTATTGGTTGCTGTTCAGGGGATACGAGCGTACTGTCAACTAGCTCTATAGTTGTTTCGCCTACGCTAAGACATGTAAAGTTCATAGTAGCTAGAAGCCCACTTCCGCTTGGCGTGCTACCAAAAGAGGTGTATCCTGCTCCTAAATGAGAAATTTCACCATGTGTGTTGTCTATCTTGCTACACACGAAACTTGTTTCACGGACTTCCTGCATGAATGGCCCTTCATACACGTTAAAGTATACGTACTGACCCCCCCAAACTAGTCTTATGCCCTGTGAATCTCCGGTCGTTACTTCAATTGCGCTGGCATTCCATTTTAGGTCGACGCCCCACATAAATAAGTTAGACACGTCGGTGATGGTTATGTTAACATTAAATGTCGTACCAAGCTGGGTTATGTTATATGCATTGATGATTTTTAGTATCGGCGTTGCAGCCTTTGTCTCAGGCATTTGAATCTGGTATATATACGCTACACTAGTTATGGCGAGTGCCAGCAATAGTATCATTGGAAGCGTTTTTCTCCTCAATTTTTTCACCCTAAGCTTAATTGTATGGTTCTATATTTGAAGTTTGTTATGCTCTAGCGCTTCGTTAAGCATTTTATCATCGATTTTACTTTTTTAGTTTATTTCTCTATAATTGAACAAAAATTAAGATGCTAAAGAAAAAAAAAGGAAGTGAAAGTCTTGTAAAGGTCTTTCAGTATTTACCGAACTGCCTGAATATTTGATGAATAGCGCTGTCGCTTCTCTGGTGAAGTTTTTTTCCAAAGAATTAATGCAAGCAAAGTTGTTATCAGAAACAGCAGGGGGAGGATTACCATTGGGAATTCAGGTATTATATAGTAGCCGTCTTCAGTCTCGTAGCTTATGAGGTCAGCGTCTGGGTTTATGAGTTTCGTATAGAATAGATTCTGGCCAGCCAATACAAAAGGTATGTCGCAGAAGAGCGGCCCTCCGGTATCATTCTTCAAAATTGTGAATTGAATTTGGCATAGCGTTCCTGAACCGTTGATGTATTCGGAGGGTGCGCCTAATTTTATGCCTGCTACACAGAATACGCTGCTAGGTTTTATGGTTAGCCCGAAAGGGCCGTCAACATATTCGCCGAAAACATTATCAGGTGGGATGGTTAGGTCATCTGTGCTATTAATCTTCAATAATGTTGGATCCCAAGTTATGTTTATTTGCCAAGTAGCAAGGTAGTACACATCAGTGACTGTTATGTTAGCAATGAAAGTAGTGTTAATAGGGGTCGATGCAGGGAATTCAAAGCTGGTATCCCCATCTCTTATGTCGATTGTTTTGAGGTAGGTCGTGGCATCCGCAGCGGCAGATTGTATCGAAAAAGCTATCATGAAGCTTAAAAGAAGCACTACAGCAGTAATAGGTATTCTCGTCTTTTTCAACATTTTCACCTAGTCCTTTATCTTTAAGTCGTTCAATATTTTAGTTTTTCTATGACGGCACTGTGACAGACTAGTAGGCGGTACTTAAATTGAAATGAGGCAGCTTCGGAGCACATCTCATGCGTAACTTTGAGAAATGGAGTTAGACTGAAATCCTTCGGAACGTATTTTGGACAATTCGAATTGTATTTGTCACTCCAACTTTGTGGTACGCGCAAATACTTCAAAATGAATAAAAAAAGAGGGATTTATTGCAAGTGTATTTCAGCATGCTGTTCCAATTTTCTTCTTAGTCTGCTGATAGTCTACACCATCAACTGTGCTGTCGTTGTTTACATCTGCTTCCGGCTTCCAGTCCGGGTGGTCGGGGTATGAAGGTATGGCATTTCTAATCATTTGAACGTCTTGGCCGTCAACTACACCGTCCCCGTTTATATCGCCATATAATTTAACCTTCACTTTACCATCTGAGTATATGTTGTTCAGAAGATCCATTTCATATGGGACAGCGGTAACCTCTGCTGAAATCGTGTAGTTTTGACACGGTGTTACGCTTGCTGTGTTCCATGTGAATGTTAAAGTGACTTGTTCATCCGGGTTCAAGCTTGCGATCGTGTCGTTTCCAAGCAAGTTTCCCTCATAGTATGCTTCTACGATTATCAAAGTTTCTGTGATTTCTCCTTGGTTTCTTACAGTTACGTTGATTTTTAATATGTTACCTTGATAAGCCCAGGTTGCGTATGGGACAACATTTGTTATCGCCAAATCTCTTATGATATTAGAAAAGAATCCGTCGTGCACTGCGTGGGGTATTGGTCGTCCAAGAGAGTCAACGAGATTTGTGTTGTTAATATCTAAGAGAGTTGCTCCTATCCCTGTGACACGGAACATGAGTTTAACTAATGGGACCTCTAACTCGGTTGTTATTGGTACTGCTGGCGGCATATATGTTACATTAACAGTCATGATTCCTTCAATATTGTTTACGGAAAATTCTGGAAGATAATTTGTCTCGCCTAAGACGTCAAGAATTGTAAGGCTAATGCACCACAAGATGGCTGGGTCATAGCTTAAACTAAAGCCATAACCATACATATCAGTGACATTTTTAATTGTTGCGTTGAGTTGGATGACTTGCGGCGGCAGAATTGAGGAATTAATTATCTCTTGGGGTCTCATATAAAATGCCGCTCCTTCACTGGGGGGCGGTGGAGGCGGTGGCCACGCATACTCGTAGTAGCCGTCTTCGGATGTGTAGCTTATGAGGTCAGCGTCTGGGTTTATGAGTTTCGTATAGAATAGATTCTCGCCTGCCAACACAAAGTGTATGTTACAAGATAAAGTTTCTCCCTCACTTGATGGTGCTTTGGTTACGTTGAATTTGATCTGGCACAGTGTTCCTGAACCGTCGAAGTGGTCGAAGGGTGCGCCTAATTTGATGCCGCAGACCAAGTATGCGCTGCTTGAGGTTACAGTTAAGCCTACAGGGTCTGTCCAACCGTTGAATATGTTGTCTGTTGGTATGTAGATGTCAGAGTAGTCTGGGTCGCAGCTGGGATTAACCCGTGCGATTTCTAGCAGTGTTGGGTCCCAGGTTACGTTTATCTGCCAAGTTGCCAGGTTGAGCACGTCGAGCACGCTCACGTTGACAAGCACGTATCCCATAGGATACTCAGGCTCTGTTGGAGGTGGTACAGTGTTAGTGTACGTGAGCGATGTATAGCCCTCCACTGGATCCAAAATTTTGAGGTATGTTGTTGATGAAGCGAAGGTTGATGTTGAAAAGAGCGTTGCCATATTCAGAAGCAATATTAAAGCAAGAAGCAGAAAGAGTCCACTTTTTGATTTTGCAGTCATTCTTCTTTCTCCCTTCTAGTTAATGTCTATTAGCACAGTTTTTAATATCTTTTTGGGTTAAAATTGGCATGTTACGAAATATGCACTGCCTTCTTAGAGACTTGCAAAGTGTCCAATATTATTCTTGACCAAGATATAGTCTTGGCCGTCAATCACGTTATCTTTGTTTAGATCGGCTTTTGGTTTCCAGTTTGGGCTGCCGAGAGTTGAAGGGACTGCGTTTTTTACTAATTGCATATCTTGGCCGTCAACCACAAGGTCTCCGTTTATGCCGCCTAGTAATATTACTTCGAATGTTATATTTAGTTATTATCATATATGCTGCCCGATATTTGCCTTGACAATTTGATAGTCTGCACCATCGATTACGCCGTCGTCGTTTAGGTCAGCGTTTGGGTTCCAATTTGGACTCCCAGGGGTTGAAGGGACTGCGTTTTTTACTAATTGCATATCTTGGCCGTCAACCACAAGGTCTCCGTTTATGCCGCCTAGTAATATTACTTCGAATGTTATATTTAGTTATTATCATATATGCTGCCCGATAT
>Ga0315533_1000041_pt1 | contig 135121 bp, 157 predicted proteins | sample SalMarSW160130MG_FD_203081 | JGI IMG/M metagenome (GOLD analysis project Ga0315533, IMG submission 203081) | Salt marsh sediment microbial communities from the Plum Island Ecosystem LTER, Massachusetts, United States - Salt Marsh Sediment SW1601-30 ...
AGCATTCTGATTTATATACCCTGACGCGAATATTTACCCATAAATAAAAAGTTGGAGGTTTAAAATGACACAGGCTTATTGTGTTAAGTGCAGGAAAAAAGTAGAAATTAAGGACGCACAGAAGGTTACCCTGAAGAATGGTAAACCTGCAACCAAGGGCGTTTGCCCCAACTGCGGCACCAAAGTCTTCAGAATCGGAGGCTGAGTTTAGAGCTCTCCCTCCACATTGGTTTTTATTTTTTCAGTCTTTTCTATTTTTATTAGCACCTTTTCCCTAATTATAAGAAGATGAGCAAGGTGAGCAAGATGAAACTAAGGCAGCCCATAGTGGCGGTACTGGGTCATGTGGATCATGGCAAGACCACGCTGTTGGATTACATCAGAGGCAGCCTTGTCGCCAAAGGCGAGGCAGGCCTCATAACACAGCACATAGGGGCAAGCGAAATACCGATTTCCTACATAAAGCGTATTTGCGGCCCGCTTTTGCAAAAGATGCATGTGGATGTCGAGGTACCGGGGCTTCTTTTTATCGACACCCCCGGACACGAGGCTTTTACCACGCTGAGGAAGAGGGGTGGTGCTATTGCCGACATATCTGTGCTCGTTATAGATATCAACGAGGGTGTGCAGCCTCAGACTAATGAGTCCATCAGGTTTTTGCGTGATTTCAAAACACCCTTCGTCATTGCTCTCACCAAGATCGATCGCATTGCCGGATGGATGCAAACACCAGGGGAGTGCTTCCTCAATTCCTGGAATAAACAATCAAAGAGGGTTCAGGACGAGCTTGAGAAAAAATTATACAGAATCGCGGGCCAGCTGACTGAACAGGGATTTGAGACTGAAAGGTATGACAGGGTTGAAGATTTCAAAAGAAAGGTCTGCCTTGTTCCTGTCAGCGGAATAACAGGGGAAGGCATGCCCGATTTGCTCATGATGCTGACAGGACTTGCTCAAAGGTATCTCAAAGACCGGTTGTTTGTCACGCCAGGGGAAGGAAAGGGCACCGTGCTCGAGGTCAAGGAATTCAGGGGCTTGGGAACAACCATTGACGTGATTCTGTACGACGGTGAGATCAGAACCGGAGACTGGCTGGTGATAGGCATCAAAGACATGATAGTCACCAAAATAAGGGCTATGCTGAAGCCGAATCCGATGTCTGAGCTGAGGGTGGAAAAGGTTTTCCAGCCCGTAAACACCGTTACAGCCGCTGCCGGTGTCAAAATAGCCGCGCCTGATTTGGAAAAAGTTATTGCGGGATCGCCTCTCAGGGCGGTCAGTGGCAAGAGCAGGATCGATGTTCTGAAAAATGAAATTTTGGAAGAAGTCAGCGAAGTGGAAATAGCAACGGAAAACAAAGGCGTGATACTCAGGGCAGACACCCTGGGTTCTCTGGAGGCCTTGGTGAAAACGCTGAAAGAGATACACGTTCCCATCCGGAAAGCTGCCATCGGTGAAGTCACAAAGCAGGACGTGATGGAAATAAAAAGCCTGCCAAAGCACGTGATATTCGCCTTCAACGTCAGGCTGCCGCCGGAGATAATCAAGACAGCATCTGACAACAAGGTCAAGGTTTTCAGCTCGGACGTCATCTACAGGCTGATTGAGGATTACGAACAGTGGGAAAAAGAGGCTGCCAAGAGGAGAGAGGACGAGTTGCTGAATTCGGTTAACAGGCCCGGCCGGTTCAGGATAATGCCGGGCTACCTGTTCAGGCAGTCCAAACCCGCGATTGTGGGCGTTGAAGTCGTGCGAGGGATTATAAAACCCGGCAACAAGCTCAAAAAAGGTGGGAAAATAATAGGCGAAATAAAGGAGCTGCAGTCGCAGGGGGAGAACGTCAGCGAAGCCAAGGCGGGAGAAAAGGTCGCGGTTTCCATAGGCGGCGGCATCGTCGGCAGAAACATAGACGAAGGTGACGAGCTGGACGTTGCTCTGAGCCCCGCTGACGTATCGGTTCTAAAAAAGCTGAGACACAGGCTCAGGGGCGACGAGCTTGAGTTGCTGGACGAACTGGAAAATAAATAACCGGCTTTATCTCGGTCCATCAACTCTCGATTTCCATTCTAAGCCAACCGAAATATTTAAGCCTATTCGTAACCAAATAATATGCATGAAAGAAAAGAAGAAAGATGAGAAGAAAAAGGAAAAGAATAAGAAAAGCGAGTTCAAGATCAAGGTGCAGAACATTGTCGCCTTTACGAGCCTTGGCAAGCCGATTTCACTCGAAAAGCTGCTGAATAATGTCGAAAACACGGAATGGCAGCCGGAGCAGTTCCCTGGTCTGGTTTACAAGATAACGGATCCGAGGGCGTCCGCGCTGATTTTCTCTCAGGGGAAAATAGTCTGTACCGGAACCAAGTCTGAAAAAGACCTCAAGGCGGCGATGCACAAGATAGTCGACAGGATAAGAAAGGCCGGGATCCCGATGCCTAAAAAGTTCACCACGAAGGTGGAGAACATAGTGGCATCCACCAAGGTCAAGGCGGACCTGGACCTGGACGAAATCGCCTTTTTGCTGGAGAACAGCGAATACGAGCCGGAGCAATTCCCAGGGCTTGTCTACAGAATTAAAGAGCCGAGGGTCGCCTTTTTGCTGTTTACCAGCGGAAGAATAATCTGCGCAGGCGCGCAGAACGTGGAGTCCATCCAGAGGGCGCTGCATAAATTCAAGGAAAATCTGGCCTCTATTGGCGTACATGTAGAGCCTGCGAATAATCAATGACCGCTGGCGGCGCGATAATCAAAATTGGGTGTGCCGATGTATGAAATTTTGTGGGCAATCATAACTGTTCTTGGGGACCCTATATTATTGTCAGCTCTTATGATAGTCTTGACGGCCACGTATTTCCTGCTCGGGCGTAGACGACCCATGGGAGAAGAGGTGGCAAAATACAGAAGGCTGCTAAAGAAATTCCTGCTGCTCATTATCCCGGTGCTCATCACAGCTTTCCTGGGAGCCGAGCTGCTAAAGCTGCTTTTTCAGATACCAAGGCCATGCATCCCCTGCCCGGCCACGGGATGCAACCCATACTGTCCCATCACGTTCTCGTTTCCGTCAGGGCATACAGCCACGATAACAGGAATCGTGACAGCCCTGTCCCTCCTGTTGAGAAAAAGGAGATATCTTTTGCTCTACTGGCTGACAATCATGGTTGCGGCTTCAAGGGTGATGCTGGGTGTCCACACCCAGGCTGATGTGGTCGGTGGTTTCGTGTACGGCTTATTTATAACACTCTTTATCTGGAGATTCAGGAAAAGGCTGTACAAGTGGGAAGACGAGATATTGTAAATCCGCAAAAAAGCACGCGCAGCATAGCCCCGCCAGGACTGTTATCCTTAAGGGTTATAGTAGTTGGTTTTCTTGTTTAATCCTTGGCTTTGAGGCTTTATAAAAACAGCAACAAACGCAAACAGTATTCTGTTATGTTACAAACATGTAACATATGCTACAAAAATGTAACACTTCAAGAACTACTTCTGGTATCTTCTTCCTTTAGATAATCAATTATCATCTCTAAAAGTGGTCTTAAATTGTGGAATTTCTGTGACTTGTAAAGTGAATCATAATATCTTTCCTTGTCTTTATTCTTGATGTCTATCATTGGGAATCCTTCCTTCCTTAGCATGAAGTTCATTATCAGACGTCCAGTCCTTCCGTTACCATCCCTGAATGGATGTATGGATTCAAATGCTGAATGAAAATAAGCGGCGATAACGACAGGATTGTACTTATTCTTATTTTTCGTATACCATTGCATTATTTTCTTGAAATCACTTTCGACTCTTGTGTGAGGTGGTGGAAAAACATCAACACCCCTGATATACACATCAACATTTCTAAGTTTACCCGCAGCTTTCCATAATATATTATGCATGAGACGTCTATGGATTTCGAGGACAAAACGTTTTGTAAAATTCCCTTTGTAAGAAAGTGTATAATCGAATGCTTGCTTGTGGTTTTGGACTTCGTTTATCTCCATTGGCGATTTACCTCTGGGAACAATATTTTCGAAAAGTATCAGGCTCGTATCCTGAAGGGTCAGAGTAGATCCTTCTATTGCATTGGTGTCATAAGTAAATTGTGCGAGAAACCATTCATAGTAATTTTTCCATGCAAGTTCATCCATTGATTTGAGTTTTTTCTCGTTTCTTTTTCTTATCACATCCAACTTTTTTACTTCCTCATCAGATAATAATCCAAATAAAGGGTCGACAGAAGAAAGCATTTCTCTTGCAGCTTTTTCCAGTTCGGGTTCTTTCTTCTTCAAAATTTCTTTAATTTCACTCTTCGTTTTGTCCCCCTTTCCGGCATACATCCTTATCTTTTTTACTTTATCACCGACTCTTACTGCTTTCACAATGTAGTAGAATGTCCCGTTTCCGATCTTTTTCTCTTCAATATAAGCCATGTTAATATGTTAGGGGGTACGTATTTATATGTTTTTGTTTTATGCGTACCCCGTAATTAATAGCCCTCACTAATAACACCACCAAAACGATACCAAGAGAGCTTAGTAGCCCCGCCAGGGCTACACCTTGTACCTGAGTATGCCCGCTATGCCACCCATCTCGTGCAGCTGCTCCCCTTCCCCGGTGTCCACCGAGATGATTTCAACGGTGGTGTCTACTTGCTCGGCGGTCTCGGTCAGCTTTTCTATCGCATCCTCTTCTTCGGTAACCTCCATGACAGAGCCGCATTTAGGGCACTTGACAGAATCCTTTTTATCATCCTTCACGATCTTTTCGATTGTGTTTTTGCACGCGGAGCACGACAGGTGTACATGCATCCAGTCGAATGCCTCGGAAACGAGCAGGGTCTCCACAGCGCCAGCCTCCAACGCCTTTGCCGTTTCTTTAAACCCGTAAACACCAAGGCCTGAATCCTTTGCAAGTTCAGAGAAGAATCTTTCCAGCAGCTTTCTTTCCCTGGTAACGGACGCTTGCACGAGGATGTCCTCTCCCCTCTCCAGAATCTCCTTGAGCCCGAACTTACCAGTGTAAGAGGTGTCCACTACGCCAAGAACCTTGGACTTGATGTCGGTTGGCAGGAAATCACCGCTGAAAAACATTTCCTTTATCGGACCCGGGCCCCCTATGATTATACCTTTGAGGTCGGGCATGTCCCTGAAATAAGAAGTTGCAATCTCCCCGGTCTTCTTCATGTGGTCGTTAAGCAGGCCCTCGCGGACACGCGCAAAGCGGGCTTGGGACCACCCACCTTTCTTCGTTTTTCCAGGGACCAGGGAGTCAAGATGCTTTAGCGACTCCACCCTTTTTCCCTTGAGCATGCCTACCTCCGATTCCGACTTGTCCAGGACTACGAGCCCGTATACCTCCTTTTCCCTGACCATATGCTTGAGCGGGTCAAGGACAAATTCCTGGTCGCACCTGTACAACCTCTGTTGCATGGGTTCAGGGGGCTCTATCGCCCACAGCTCTATGTCGCTTTCCCCTTCCTTTTCCGAGATGTTTCCGCAGAAAATCGCCAGGCCGTTCTGGGGCGTCTGCCTGTAGTACTTCAGGTGCTGTGTTGTCTTCTCCAAGGCTGCCAGCACGTTCTTCCTGACGGTCTTGGACTTTATGTTCGATGCCGTCCCCTGTTCCTGCTTCACCTGATTGGCTACGATGTTCAGGTTGGACCCTGACGGAACATAAATGGTGATTAACTCGGTATGCCTGCCCCTGATCGCCGCCAGCTTCTTGATCAGGCTAATCAGCTTCTTATGCGCGATGTCTGGCTTGCCCATATCAATCACATTGTGCACCTTATGATTTCACAATTTTAATTTAGAAATCAGGACTTTAAAATCAGGCTGTTTCCTGCCAGTCCTGCAAGAATGTCATTCTTCTTCCGTCTCGGATTCAGCGGCAATGCCTTTTCTCTGCTTTATCTGGGACACGACCTTTTGTTCCAGTTCTTTGGGCAACGGTTCGTATTTCACATCAATAAGCCAGAAGAAGCCCTGACCGCCCGTGCCTGATTTCAAAGCGGAATTGAATCCGAACATTTCAGCAACCGGCAGCTTCGCCTTTATGATGGAGACTCCCCTCTCCTCGCTCATTTCTATTATCTGTCCCCTCCTGTTCTGCACCTCTTTCATGGCGCCGCTGAGCTGCTCTGTTGGGACGTCTATCCGGATTATCTGCTTCGGCTCGAGTATGAAAGCTTTTGAACCGATCATCGCTTCCCGGATGGCCCGCCTGACGGCAGGGATGACCTGCGCAGGCCCGCGATGGATGGCATCCTCGTGCAGCTTCGCATCAATCAGCTTGACCTTGACGGCAGAAGACGGCTCCCTTGCCAAGGGGCCTTCATCCATGGCCTCTGTGAATGACTCTTTCAGCATCTCCATCACTTCTAGGATGGCATGAACGCCCCTGGTCACATCCAGAAAAACGTTCCTCTTGTAAATGAGCTTGATCTTCTTCACTTCGTCCCTGCTCATGCCGAGGGAAACCAGCTTGTCCTGCAGTTCCAGATTTTTCTTCTTGACCTCCTGGTCCGGTATCTCACCATCCACCATAGCCTGATATACAGGCCCTTCAAGCGGCTCGGTCACTATGTAAAACCTGTTGTGCTTGTTCGGTGACTTGCCCTCTACCGCGGTTGGCGTGGTGGCCTTCACCGACTCCTTATAGATGACTATGGGGGGTGAAACGCTGACTTCTATGCCCGCGTCTTTTAATGGCCTCTCTATCTTGGCGTCTATATGCAGCTCTCCCAGACCAGAGACCAGGTATTCCCCTGTATCCTCGTTTATCTTGACTTCCAGGGTTGGGTCCTCCATGCTTGTTTTCCGCAAGAAATCTATGAGTTTCGCTAACTGCTTCGGCTGTTTGGGCTCGACGGCCTTGGTAACAACGGGCTCGAATATGTGCTTTATGCTCTCGAAGGCCGGTATGATGTAATCCGGCTCGCACAGGGTTTCCCCTGAAAAGGCGCTCTTCAACCCGACTATGCCCACGATATTGCCGGCCACAACATCGTCCATCGTAATCCTCTGCTGTCCCTTGTAAATCGAGACCTGCTGTATCTTTTCATTCCTCTCCGAGCCAACGAGGTGTAGACCCTGTCCGCTCCTAATCTTCCCTGAAAATATCCGGACGGTTGCAACGTAGCCCGCGTGAGGGTCTGGATATATCTTGGTCACTATCGCGGCAAGGTGACCATCTGGATTACATTCCTGCATGTTCTTTGCAATAGGAGAATCCGACTCTCCGGACCATATTTTCTTGATCCTGTACGACTGGGCCGTCAAGGGATTGGGCAAATGCTTTATGACCATGTCAAGGACGACCATGTGAAGGGGAGCTTTCTTCGCAAGCTCCTTCTCCTCACCACGTTCAGTCATCTCGATTATGTCCTTGAAGGTTATGCCGACGTCTTTCATCAGGGGGATGGATATCGCCCAGTTCCGCAACGCCGAACCAAATGCGACGCTGCCCTCGACAACGTTGACCGTGCACTTGTCCTTGTACTCCGGCTCGCCATATTTCTGGATGAGCAGGTTTACCTCAGTTATGATATTTTTGAACCTTTCCTCCATCTGCTCAGGGGTGAGCTTGAGCTCCTTTATGAGCCTGTCCACCTTGTTTATGAACAGAACGGGAATGACCCTTTCCTTAAGCGCCTGCCTCAGGACAGTCTCTGTCTGGGGCATGCACCCCTCTACGGCATCCGCAACCACGACAACGCCATCGACAGCCCTCATGGCTCTCGTGACATCGCCGCCGAAATCCACATGACCCGGGGTATCTATGAGATTAATCAGGTAATCCTGGCCCTCATAGTCGTGGACCATGCTCACGTTGGCGGCGTAGATCGTTATGCCCCTCTCTCTTTCCTGCTCGACAAAGTCCATCGCCAGCTGCTTGCCGGCGAGCTCCTCTGACATCATTCCGGCTCCGGCTAGCAGGTTATCGGTCAAGGTTGTCTTCCCATGATCGATGTGAGCTACGATTCCTATGTTCCTGATATGCTCCGGCTTCCTCATCAGTTCCTTGACTGTTTGCGTAACTTCCGCTTTTGCCATTCAAATCACTCTTGATATATTCATATAGTTTAATCGAGTTTCATATTTAAGTTTTGAGTTTTTCTTGATGAAGAAATCACCAAAAGACTACCTCGCCCCTTCAGCCTCTTTCTCTATCCTGTTCCTTTCCCGTATGGGCAGGGCCTTGCTGTCGTTGTTGGCGATGGCAATCAATTCGTCAGCGATGGCGGCTGCCAAGGTCCTCTTGTGCTTGAAGCTTGACCTGTATATGCCCTGGGTTATTAGCCTGAGGGCCACGTCGACCCTCCTCTGTGGGCTGGTGATTACGGCCTTTCTGGCTATTATGCCGCCGAGCCGATAAGCGGCTATCTCTTCGTACAGCGCAGCGTTTTCTATGGCCATCAGCAGCACCTGGACCGGGTTCTTTTTGGTCTTGCCCTCGATTATCTCGAAGGCCTTTTTCGTCTCCAGCATCACGGTCTGGTAATTTCCGCAGAATCTTCCGCTCGTAAGTTTATGTCTTTTTCCTGTATGCCCGGTTATCATCAGCTTGTTCATGAACCTTTCAACAATGTTCATCTCGTTCTTTCTGAAATCACCCCTGTACCTGCCGAAGGTGCGCGGCAGGACGACGGGCCTCAGATTTATGTATTTCACAAGCCCCTGGTCTTCCACCCTCAGATTTTTCGTATCCCATTTGTTGAACAATAACATACTAGCACCTTCTTAACGCCTAACTGTAAACTCTAGGCTGTCTTCGGCTTCTCCTTCTTACCTTTGAGCAGCTCGCTGAGCGAAGCGCCGTTGACAGCCACAACCTTGTACTTTATGCCGTGCATGGAGCCTACCGCGGACTTCTGCGAGCCGCCAACACCCGCGATCAGAACCTCGTCATGCTCGTCTATGAACTTTATGGAATTGGTGCCTGGAACGAAGGCCGTGACCTGTATGCCGTTCTTGATAAGCTGTACCCTTACGCACTTGATAATCCCCGAGTGCGGCTGCTTCTGCTCAACGCCTTTCTTCTTCAGGACGATGCCCCTTCCCAAAGGGGCGCCTTTCAAGGGGTCTCGTTGCCACAATCTGAGCAACTGCTTCTTCCCCTGCTTAGAACTCCATCTAAACCTTTTCCTCTTTTTATTCACGTTCCGGGATGCAAACTCTCCTACCATATTATCGCAACCTCATCGCAGCCTCAGGTATTTTATTTTGAAGTGTCTTTTTAAAAATTCCTTCATCACCTTGATGTTCTGTCCACTCCGGCCTATCACAACGGACCTGTCGCTTTTCGGTATAGACACTGTCACAGATTCCCCGTTGACTTCCATACCCTTTACCGACGGTATCATGTTTTTTACCATACTTTCCAGATCAGGCGCGAACTCAAAAACTTTCACAGGCTTGCCGAGCACCCGGCCAACCGATTTTACGTTCGAACCGTTTTTGCCTATGGCAAGACCTGACTTGCCCTGTTCTATCATGACATACACGCAACTCTCGCCTCTTATGCAGTCCTTGGCATGGACATGCGTCACCCTTTCGAATACCGCTATGTCCCTTATGTTCTGTGTGGCTAGCTTTATGCTCATAGTTCTCTATTTCTTTATCCCGAGTACGGTTATATTGAACGGCTTGCCGCAGAGCTGGCCCAGCCGGGCTGAGTTGCCCCTGAATTTCTGTAAATCGATGCTTGAAATTTTGATGTAATAATCCAGTTCCCTGAGCATCTTAGTTGGGCAGTTGCTGGCGCAAAAAACCGATTCCAAGGAACCCAGCTTTAGTGACCGGACCACGGCAGAGCGGCCGACCAGCACTTTTCCTGCCTTGAGGGCGTCCTGGATCATCTTTTCAGAACTCATCTTTACCACCTAGTAAACGTAGCCGAGAAGCTTGCCTCCTATATTCTTTTTCTTGGCATCGCTGTGAGAGATGACGCCCTGCGATGTGCTCACCAGCAGAATCCCCAGGCTGCTGGCAGGGAGAAAGCGCTTTTCCCAGGAGATGAAGTCCTGCCTGCTAACGGAAAAGCGCGGCTTTATGACGCCGCAATTGTTCATTTTCCCAAGCAGCCCTATTTTGAATAATCCACCCTTTCCGTTATCGATGAATTCGAATTCGCCTATGTATCCATTTTGCTGCATGATGAGCAGGATATGCTTTATCAGGTTCGAAGCCGGCGTGACGCATCCGGCTTTCCCTATAGCTTCAGCGTTCTTTATAATCGAGAACATGTCCGCTAGCAAGTCGTGCCTCATAGTAATCAATCATATTTTTTAAATCCCAGCTTCTTCGCCTCTTCCCTGAAGCACTGCCTGCAATACCGCAAACCGTATTTGTTGATCAATCCTTCCGTCTTGCCGCACCTTCTGCATGGCGTTGCGCTCCGGCCGAACTTTCTTTCTAACGGCGCTGAAAATTTTAGAAATTTGGCTAACTTTACCGGCTTGTTCGTTATCTGCTTCTTCGCGTTTTCAAAAGTCATACTATTCACTATTACCTAAGCTTTTTAAATATTTTAGCAGCTTCATTCCGCTTTCGGTGAAATTCGAGGTTGAAATCCTGAAAAAGTCCCGCAAATCCGCCCCTGATTTCTCGTACTCCGCCGCTGTAAGCAGCATGTCAAGCTTGTCAGCCGTTTCCACTATTTTCGATGTGGGTGTCTTTGACGCCGAGAGTTCCTCAGCCAGGCCAATTATCTCTTTTTGCATGCCGGCCGGCAATCCGGCCACAACATCCCTGAGTTTATCCTCTTCTATATGCCTTTTCCTTTTATATTCTTTATCGTCTGGCGTTAAGTCGCCGGCAAGCGCCTCGGCAAGGTCGTGAACCAGCGACATTTTAAGCACCTTTTCCATGTCAACAGGCTTTCCATGAGACAATACCCAGGCCAGCAAGGCAGCTCCGTACATGTGCGCCGCTATGGATTCCGGATCTTTTATCCCATGCCTGAGCCAGCCGGATCTTTTGGTCGCCTTGAGTTTTTGAACATGCCGGGAGAATTCAACGATCTTCCTGCAATCAGGGCTGTCCATAGAATCAGACCACTTCGGCTCCGAATTCCCTTTTGACCCATTCTTTTGCTTCGGCCGCCGTTATCTGGTGTGATTTTCCAACCGGTTGCTGCTTGTATTTTCTTCTTTTCACCCTGTAGCCAGGCCTCTCGAGGGTGACGCACACATCAAACCCCCTGATCCCTATGTCAGGGTCGTATTCTACCCCTGGGATGTCTATGTATTCGGCAAGGCCGAAAGAGAAGTTGCCGCTTGCATCGAGCTTGTTTTCCGCCGCCTGCAGCAATCGCGCCAGGAATTCATGCGCCTCCCTGCCTCTGAGCGTTGTCATGACCCCAATCTGCCTGCCTTTGGCAACCCCGAAGGTGCTCCTTTTATGGCTTTTTGTCAAGACTACCTTCTTCCCCGTAACCATTTTCAGCAACTTTTTCGCCTTTTCAAGTTCGGGTCCCGGCTCTCCGGTGCACATGTTGAGTGTCAGCTTCTCTAACCTTATCTCTTTCATCTGATTCATTTAATTTCACCAACCAGCACGTACTCCTTGAGGGTTTCTATCTCCCCATGTGGCGTCTCAAGTACAACCCTGCTTTTTTCCTGCATCTTCCCCCTCTGGTGCACGGCCTTTACATTTCCCTTAACGCCGGTGTTCTTGCCCGATACTATTATGGCCGGAACGCCGGGCTTCACCCGCCAGTGATCGAGAATCTTTTGCGTGGGGATCTCTATTAGAACGGAGTCACCTGGTTTGTACTTCTTTTCCTTGCCGACTATTATGGAGCGGCCGTCATGCAGGTTTATCTGGTATCTCGCCCCTTTGATAACAGTTTTTCCCTGGATCGAGCACAGCTTCTTTGACGATTCAGGCCCGGATATTTCTTGCACCTGCAGCCCGTGCGGACCTGCGACAACCCGGAATTGCTTCTTTATCGAGGGGAATTCGATGACATCCATCAAGCCAACGGGGTACTTAGCTTCCCTGACTACCCTTTTATCAATCATAACCTCGCCCCTGCTGAGTATCTTCTTCGCTTCGGCGGATGTCTCGGCATACTCCAGTATGTTCCTGAGCACGATTAACAGCGGGATGTTGGAATGCTTTGGATGAGGGCCCGGCACGGGGGTTACGACGAACTTGTTGACCTTCTTTCCCAGGGGCCAGAATCGTGGCATTCCGTATCTTTTCATATGCATGGTCATTCACCCCTTAGACTTTAGCTCCTTTTTTGCCGGCCTGCCGGACCTTTCCAGCACAGCCTGCCTTCTCTTGTCATCAAGATTCAGCTTTGTTATTAACAGGTTTGACGGGGAGACAGGCCTTGATACATCGGAGCCGTCCACTTTCTTCATCTTCACACCCTCTATGTAAACCTTTTCCTTCTTTATGTCCACTCTATCAACCAGCCCTTTCGTGCCTTTATGTCCGCCTCTCATTATCCTGACTTCGTCGCCTTTCCTGACTACCATGGACCTCTTCCCATACCGATCCCTCAGCGGGGAGGCAACGTTCGCGGACAAAAAGTGCCTTAGTACATGGAGAGGAGCGTTTTGCCTGTATTTCCTCTGTTTCCTCGGCTGGGTGCTTGCTTTCCACTTGCTTGACCATTCCTTTTTCATATCGTCACCATGAGCATCTAAACAATAATACTTGACACTTTCCCGATAGTCTTGAATCGCTCGACTACCTCTTTTGCCACAGGACCCTTTATCATGGATCCCATGGGGTCGAATTTGTCATTGACCAAAACCGCGGCATTTCCTTCGAATTCCACTCTCATGCCATTTGGCCGGCGGTACTCCTTTTTCTGCCTCACGATCACCGCCTTGAAGACCTGATGCCGGACCTTTTCGCTGCCGCTTTCCACCCTGCACATTACAATGTTCGCCACACCTGCCGACGGCCTGGTTCTTCTAATTCCCTTGAATCCCCTGACGGATATGATCTTCAGCATCTTCGCACCGCTGTTGTCAGCGCACTTTAAAACAGATCCCACCTGCAAAGCATTGCCAGTCCTCGAAGATACGGCCTTCATACTTTCTTCCTCTCCTCAAGCGCTACTACAACAAAATGCTTGGTTTTTGCCAGGGGCCTGCACTCCGCTATCACTACATGGTCACCCTCTTTGGCCGATATGCATGCTGGATTGTGCGCCACTATCCTGGATTTTCTCCTTTCATACCTCTGGTATTTGGGCACGCGATGATGATAGCTCCTCTCAACTATGGCGGTCATGTGCGCATGCGTGGACACGACCACGCACCCGAAAACCCGGCCTCTGACAGCAAGGTGCCCGTGCCATGGACAGTTCTTATCCTCGCACGCCTTGCCAGGTTCCGGCAGCCCTAATCCGATATCCTTTTTCATGTCAAAACCACCTGCGGGTTTTAACGAATCCTGCGTCCTTTTCATTCCAATACCTCTTGATTGAGATTTAACCTCAAGTCTTGGTTTTGAATTTATAGATTAATAAAGTTATCAAGTTTTAATACCTTAGCCTAGTTTTTATTCTTTTGTATTTTTTTGCCCTAAGTGCCTAAAATGAATTTGAGATGACTACTAAAAACGGCAGCATCGTTGAATTTTTTCGCCTCGCTGGGGCTACCAAAACATATAAATATATAAATGTTTTATAATATAAGGTTCACTGGGTCGCATAGAACATATGCGCCCCTAATAGAACAATAGATAGGAGGGATATACTATGGCGGAAAAGCCGCACGTAAACATAATAACTGCTGGTCATGTAGACCACGGTAAATCGACATTGCTAGGCAGGCTTTTATACGATTCCGGCTCACTTTCAGATCAGGAGCTTAGAAAGCTCAAGGATATTGCCAAGGAAGTGAAGAAGGAAACGTTTGAGTTTGCTTTTGTAATGGATAAGCTGAAGGAGGAAAGAGAGAGAGGTTTGACCATAGACCTGATGTACAGGCCGATCATAACAGACAAGTTTTACTTCACTGCAATAGACTGCCCGGGTCACAGGGATTTCGTAAAGAACATGATAACAGGGGCCAGTCAGGCAGACGCAGCGATACTGGTGGTATCGGCAAAAGACGGTGTACAGGAGCAGACAAAAGAGCATCTGTACCTGTCCAAGGTTCTCGGGATAGGACAGATAATAGTTGCTATAAACAAGATGGACACAGTGAACTATGACGAGAAGAAATTCAACGAAGTCAAGGACCAGGTTTTCAAACTGCTGCAGACGCTTGGGTACAAGGTGGACCAGATACCATTCGTTCCCGTGTCTGCGTACGTAGGCGACAACGTGGTGAAGAAATCCACCAACATGCCATGGTACAAGGGAGCAACTTTGTTGCAGACAATGGACCAGACGGTAACTGTGTCGGAGAAGCCTGTCACCAAGCCCCTGAGGTTGCCCGTGCAGGACGTCTACACCATAACCGGCGTAGGCACGGTTCCTGTCGGCAGGGTAGAGACAGGGGTTTTGAAGCCGGGAGACAAGATCGTTTTCGAACCTAGCGGCACGAGTGCTGAGGTCAAGTCAATAGAGATGCACCACAAACAGCTTGAGAAGGCAGAACCGGGAGACAACGTCGGATTCAACGTGAAGGGCGTGAGCAAAAAGGAGATAAAGAAGGGTGACGTTATCGGTCATCCGGACAAGCCGCCCACGGTGGCAAAGGAGTTCACGGCACAGATAATCGTGCTGCAGCACCCGACAGTGATCACAAAGGGGTACACGCCAGTGTTCCACATACACACAGCACACATAGCGGGAAAGATAATAGCGATACCCAAGAAGCTTGATCCGAAGACAGGCGCAACCGTCGCCGAGAACCCGGACACTCTGAAAACAGGGGATGCCGCAGTTATAAAGGTCCAGCCTCTGCAGCCTGTGTCGATAGAGAAGCAGGCAGACTTTCCTGAACTCGCGAAGTTCGCAATCAGGGACATGGGCAAGACGGTGGCAGCAGGCATCTGCACGGATCTTGTAAAAGCGAAATAAAATCGTAGCAAAGCGGGGGCCTTAAACCCCTCTTTTTTATTTTATTTCTTCTTCTTTTTTGTTTGGCTGGTTAGCCCAGGCTTTCCTTTGAAAACACTTTGAAAACAATTTCCTAGGAGGTCATGTACCGTTTGGAGTTTTTCAGACCCAATTCTACTTATTCATTTTTCGGCAAGTTGAGGAAACGCCTTCTCAAGCCTCCCTCGGTATCCTGCATTTGATTTAATTTCACCTAGAACTTGTTTTGCTAAGATCTGAATCCTTTTATCGCCTTTATATGCGCATGTTGACAAGTCTCCTCCATCACAAGGAGCATCCTTCTATGCCATTCAAAAAACACCTAGGCAATACCGATTCTTCAATGTAGACTATGTGAAAAGGACATCTACCATAAGACATTAGAGATACTCCGAAAATAAATTTTATAAACCTTTGGCATGAACCTGAAATTTAGCGCCGGGGGCAAGCGGAAACCAAAAAGCAAAGCGCCTGCGTTATCCGCATTTATGCGCAGATTTCAATATATTATTGGTGGAAATGATATATATGAGTTGCGCTTAATGATTAATTTCCATTTGAAGTTTTTCGTGGTCTTCTATTAGGTATTAATCTGACCCTTCTTGAATTCTCATTGATTTCTATCTTGAAATATTTGAAAAATGGATCCCTCCCAAGTAGTATTTCATCTATCCCGCTTTTTTCAATTTGAACGTGAATTCTCATATTTCTTAATCTTTGAGATTTCTCACCCCTTTTTATTATAATCGTTGCTAACCCACTTTTACATTTTATCTTTCCACCAATCCCATTAGCTTCTTCAGTTTTGCTAGTTAGCTTTATTCCAACTGCCTCCGCAATTTCTTTAGGAAATAATACATAATCTGAGCCCGAATCTATTAAACCATAAAGCTGGGTTTTGAAATTAGCAACTGAAATTATTATTGGTATTTTTGGCCTATAGAATCCGTGCTCTTTGATATAAGGAAAGCTTAAGGTAGTTATTCAAACCACCTCAGACTATTTGCATGATTTTTTTGGGAATTTTCGCAATAAGTGGAATATTGCTGGGATGATTTTTTCTAAAGTGTTTCATTTCTTCTTTAATGTCTTTTGCAGTACCAGAAGCAATAACTTCATTGTTGGATATTAAAACCCATCGTCCTTCATAATCCATTTTCGTAGAAATTTTTGAAAAGGTAGAAAGATTATTTTCCATAATCATATTATTCACTCAGCCATTTATAAGATTTACCTTTTAAATTCTTTACTGTTTTTATCTGCATCTTAAAAGCAATCATGCTTGGAGGCGTCTCATTTTTTGTTAAGCGCCGGGGGCAGGATTTGAACCTGCATGTCCAAAAGGACACTCGCTGTATCGGGATAAAACTCTCGAGGCGAGCGCTTGCCAGCTTTTGGTAATTTTTGATGTTTTCGCTATTAGCCAGATTCTGCCACCCCGGCACTTTAACTCAGTTTAACTCACGTTTAACTTACTTTTGATATTAACAGTTAATATTTTTAATTGATTAACAGTTCTGAAACTTTTTCTTGAAAGCTTAAATACTAATCTGGTTTTTACTTTTTAGTATGAGTTACACATTGATCATAACGGAAAAACCTACTGCTGCAAAGAGGATAGCCCACGCTCTTGCCGAAAGCGGTGTGCAGAGATTGTCTCGCCACGGGGCATCCTACTACAAAATCAGGAGAGGAGGGAAAGAGATCGTTGTGGTGTCAGCTGTAGGACACTTGTTCGTTCTTGATGAAATAAATAAAGGTCTCAAATGGAGGTACCCCGTCTTTTCAGTTGACTGGAAGCCAACCTATACCGAAAGGGGCAACGAGTGGACAAAGAAGTATTTTGAGAACATAGCAGCCCTCGCGAAAAATGCAGGCAAGTATATTTCTGCGTGCGATTATGATGTTGAAGGTAGCGTGATCGCATTTAACGTGCTCCGCTTCATATGCAAGGTCAAGGACGGGAAAAGGATGAAGTTCTCGACACTCACAACCCCCGACCTCGTGAATGCGTATGAGAGCACGTCCCCTCATCTTGATTTCCCCCAGATACAGGCAGGGCTGACCAGGCATCACATGGACTGGTACTTCGGCGTGAACTTGTCAAGGGCCTTGACGCTTTCCCTGGAGCACGTTGGAGGTTACTGGGTATTGTCTACGGGCAGGGTGCAGGGGCCAACCCTCGAAATTCTGGTCAGAAGGGAAGAGGAGATTTTGAAATTCAAGCCAGTCCCGTTCTGGGAAATAGACTTGCACGGACATGTGGATGGGAAGGACATCACAGCCTCGCATGTGCATGGGAAGTTCTGGAAGCTTGAACAAGCAAAAACAGTGCTGGATAGATGCAAAGGCAAAGACGGGGCTGTCGCAGCTGTGGACAAGAGCCAGCAGAAACACATACCACCCGTCCCTTTTGATCTCACGACATTGCAGAGGGAGAGCTACGCCATGTTTGGCTACTCGCCAAAGACGACCCTGGACATAGCCCAGTCTTTGTACGAGTACGCCCTGATCTCCTACCCGAGGACATCGAGCCAAAAATTGCCCCCGGCCATAGGCTACAAAAAAATAATCAAACACCTTTCCGGCCAGCCATGGTATGCCGAACTCTGCGGGAAACTGCTGGCAAGAAAAGCGCTCAGGCCAAGACAGGGCAAGAAAACCGACCCAGCCCATCCTGCCATATATCCAACAGGTGGCAAGCCGAAGAGGCTGAACAGCTACCAGAAAAAAGTGTACGACTTGATCGTGCACAGGTTTTTGTCGACGTTTGCCGATCCTGCTATCAGGGAGCTGTTAAGGATATTGATCAAAGTCGATGGTGAGGATTTTGCTGCCCACGGAGTAAAGACATTGGTCCCTGGCTGGATGGAATTCTACAAGCCCTTCTTGAAGATGAAGGATGTCATTTTGCCTGAGATAAAGGCCGGTGACTTGGTGCATGTAAAGAAGGCAGAACTGCTGGAAAAGGAGACCCAGTCCCCCAACAGGTTCACCCAGGCGTCCATACTCAAGGAAATGGAGGAAAAATCGCTAGGCACAAAAGCAACCAGGGCCCATATACTGTATACACTCTACGAGAGGGGCTACATAAAGGAAAGATCTATAGTCGTCACCGAACTCGGGAAGGCCGTCACCAAGGCCCTGGAGAAGTACTGCCCTGAGATCGTTTCGGTAGAGCTCACGAAGAGATTTGAAATGGATATGGAAGAGATAGAAAAAGGAGAAAAGACAGGAGAGCGCATAATAAAGGACGCCGAAAAGGAGCTCATGAGAATACTGTCGAAGTTCAAGGAGCACGAGCACCACATAGGCAGCGAGATAAAGGTGGCTGTGCAGGAGCACGAGCACGAGCAGCACGATGTCGGAAAATGTCCTAAGTGCGGCAAAGGCGACCTGATGATAATCCATTCACACAGAACAGGGAAAAGGTTCGTTGGCTGCAGCCATTACCCCAACTGCAGTAATTCCTTCCCCCTGCCGCAGCACGGTTACCTGACCGTCTTGTCCAAGAAATGTCGCTGCGGACTGTATCTGATTCTGGTGAAATCCAAAGGGAGAAGGCCCTGGAAATTCTGCGTTGAACACGGCTTTAATTATTACAATAAAAAGGAATCGCCGAATAAAAGTGGTGGCAAGGAAAAGCCGGGCAAAAAATAATTACGAAAAATAATCTTTCAACCTTGGGGAAAGGTGCGACATGCTAAAATGTCCTAAGTGCGGCTCAATGAACGTCACGCTGTGGATGGGAGGCAAACTGGGAATGGTTTACCTGTGCAAGGACTGCGGCTACAGGGGCCCCCTTGCTGTCGAGGAAGAGATCAATGACTAGAGGCAGTAGAGGTGTAGACATCTAAAACAACTTGAACCCGCTTGCCGGCTTTATCCCGTCCTGGGTTATCACAAATCTCACGGTTTTTCCCTCTGGGAGCGATCTGTGCTTGATCACGGTAGCATTCCTCTCGGACATTTTCCCGGTTCTTTCCAGGAAGACCAGGACCTTTGACCAGTATTTTACGGAATCGCCGCCAACGATTTCATGCCTGTCGGTATCCCAGTTCTTGTAGGTATGGCTCGTTACGACTACAGGGATACCCCTTTCTCTCGCCAGGCTCGACAGGATTGACATCTGCCTGCTCAGCTCCCTGTTCGCCTCTAGGATCTCTTTTTCAGGGTCGGCATACTCCAGCCTGTATAAAGCGGCGGCAGAATCGAGTACGATCAAGTCGGCCTCCTTTTTATCCAGACCCCTGATTATGTCACCCTGCTCCTTGAAGTTTTTGGGCTCGATCAGGTTTATTTTTTTCATGGCATCATCGACATTTCCTGTCATCTGGGACAGCCTGTCGGGTGAGAAGCCTCCCTCCGTGTCTATGTACACGACTTTGCCTCCGTTTTTTATGCACTCGATGCTAATCAGCAAGCAGATATTGGTTTTTCCGGTGCCGGGAGCCCCGTAGAAATTGCTCAGGGCGCTGAATTCTATCCCGCCGAGCAAGGCATGCAGGGGTTCAGGCAGCTGCAGTTTTCCTATCATGAAAAATAATTAAGCGCTATAATTTTTAAATCCCTGCATCCCTGTAAAATTGCCAAATCAGTTCATGTGCGTGTTGAGAGAGGGGGCGTGGTTATCGCATCTCGTGGGTCCTTGCAAATAATTTATAGAACCTGCTTGAATTATGTTTATGACGAAGAAAAAACTGCCAGGTCTTTCCGTTGTGATACCCTGCTACAAGAGGCCCGGACAGGTTTCCAGATGCCTCAGACTTCTTCTGAACAGTAGCGGACTGGGCAAGCAGTTCAAACTTGAAATTATACTGGTTGATGATTCCCCGAATAGTAAGATAGAAAGGAGGGTGGAAAAGCTCGCCTCGGAAAGTCCCGATTCGGTCTCGTTCAAATATAAAAAGCCCAGAAAGAACGCAGGCATAGCCAAGGCCAGGAACATAGGCGTTGGGTTGGCATCGAATAAGATAATAGTCGCAACGGACAGCGACATCGAAGTCGAGCCTGATACTGTTCTGGAAACTCTGCTAACATTTGAAAAAAATCCGGCTGCGGCCATGGTTAGCGGCAACGTCTACTGGCTCGGGGGCTTGGTGGACGGAAAGCTCGACCGGCCGAGAAGGCACGACAGGCGTGTAAAGGTAGGGAAGACGACGTACATCGAGATGTTGCATGGCAGATACGTCGCGTTTCTGCGTAATGCTTTCAAGAAAGTCGGCGGATACGACTCGTTACTTTTCCCGATGCAGGGGGAGGGGCCGGACCTGAGCATCCGGTTCTGGAGGGCTGGATGTCCCCTGGTTTATAACCCAGAGATAAGGGTGCACCACCTGAGCGGATACGCTAAAAGAGAGAAGATAAAATCCCCCTATCTCTATCATGGCTGGAACATGCACAGGACGGCTTTGATGTTCAGGTCCATTTTGCTCTACTTCTACAAATACGGCTGCCTAGAGCCTAGGAAATCCAACTGGATGAAAACCATAGCCCTGGAGTCGGCTCGAAACTTTGGGGAAAAATCGGGGTACATGATACTCTCCTCTCTGGCAGGCACGTTTGAGTGGATAAGTAAAAATTACAATAAAATCGAAAAAAGCAAAAGAAAAATACCAAAAAAATACGACTTCAAGCCCTATGATGTTTTCACGGACAGGCTACTGTTAATGAGATGCATCCATGCATCCGGTAAACGTTAAAGACATCACTTGTTAATTACATCTTCTTGTATATCTTAAGCAGGCTGTCGACCGTCTTCTCCCAGGTGAAATTCCTCATGACGTGTCGCCTGGCAAGCTCGCCCATCTTTTGCAGATTGCTGTCTTTCGCACGCAGAATCTTCTCAGCCAAATCCAGGGTGGATTTCGGCTTTGCGAGGAATCCGGTCCCTTTGGCGACTATTTCCCTAGGCCCCCCGTTGTTGATCGCAATGACAGGTTTTCCGCAGGCCATGGCCTCCACAAAGGTTATGCCGAAAGGCTCCTCGGGGGAGGCGGAGATGAAGGCGTCGCATGAGTTGTACATCTTTACGACATCCTCCTGCCGTATATAGCCCAGGAATTTGGTGTTTTTCAGTCCGATGCGCTTTGCCATTTCTATTATGCCCTTCACATCGGTTCCGCTGCCGCCTATCCACAGCTCTATGTTTTCGTCTTTATCCTGGACGATTTTCATCGCACTGAGCAGATACTCGAATCCTTTCCACCACAGCATGGCACCAATGGAAAACAAGATTGTTTTTCCGGTCTCCCTTTGGGCAGGGACGGGTTTGAAATATTCGGGGTCAACACCATCATAGACTACGTGAACACGCCTTTTGATAGTCCTTTCAGCCCAATCAGCGATGAACTTGGAGCACGCGCAGTAGGAATCAGCTGTAACGGAATTAAGTATATTCTTGTACGAGACTATGGAGCCTCCTCCATGGAAGTTCATGAGGATGGGATCTTTTGTGACGGATTTCAGCACGAGATTCAGGGGGAGATGTACGTGTATGACATCGTATTTGTACTTATTGAAATGCGACGCTGTGTTCATGAAGAATGTGCCGCATTCGGCAGCGTAATGCCATTCCCTTGGCAGCTCAGACGGAAGCTGGCTTCTCATCAAGTAGGGAAAGCTGAACGTCCTCAGGCGGGCCCGGTTGAAGGCCTCTCTCTCCAGCTTTTCCCCTCCTGTTCCGGCAATCAGATGTACCTCGCACCTTTTTGCAAGCTCGGTACTGATGCTTTTTACAAAGGTCTCCGTTCCCCTGGACACATTGAAAACGGACTGGCAGTACTGTGCTATTCTCAAACCAACACCCTCCTGAATATATTTATTGAACGCTCCCCATAAATAATATTATCAGGTGAGTTCTTATGAAGATGCGCATAGCCCAGTTTTGCCCTCCCATTCTGCCAACCCCACCACCGAAGTATGGGGGGACCGAGAGGATAGCAAGCATGCTTACCGAAGAGCTGGTCAGGAGAGGACACGATGTCACCCTCTATGCTACAGGAAACTCCAAGACCAGGGCGAAACTGAGGTATATTTACAAAAAGCATACAAGCATAGACGATTTCAGGCCCACGAAGGGGATCGCACAGTCTAGTCTAGTCTTTGACGATCAAGACGATTACGACATCATCCACAGCCACTCAGGCGGCTATGGGATGATGGTTGCACAATACCTGTCCACCCCTGTTGTGACGACCATGCACAACGACTACCTGAGGCCGGGGACCATGGAATTTGATTACTACAAGGATGTGTGCCGTTTCGTTTTCATCTCCAAAAAGCAGCAAAAAAGGCTGCATGGCTTGAAATCGGGAGGTGTCGTTTATAACGCTACGGATACGAATGAGTACAAATTCAGCGACGAGAAACGAGATTACTTCTTCTTCATAGGGAACATAACTAGGAACAAAGGCCCGGACATAGCCATAAAGACAGCCAAGCAACTGGGTAAAAAGCTTATAATGGCCGCCAAGGTTGACAAGAAATACATGCCATTCTTTGCCAGCAAGGTAAAGCCGTTCGTGGATGGCAAAAAAGTGGTCTTCTATTCAACCATAAACATGGACAAGAAGATCGGCCTTTACCAGCATGCAAAATGCCTGCTCTTTCCAATACGCTGGGAGGAGCCGTTCGGCCTGGTGATGACAGAGGCGATGTCCTGCGGCACTCCGGTGGTTGCGTTAAACAGGGGCTCTGTCCCGGAAGTGATCAAACACGGAGTAACAGGGTTTATCGCTGACAACTACAGGGAGTTCGTCAGTTACGTCAGGAGGGTTGACGAGATAGACCCGCTTGCGTGCAGGCGCTGGGTCGAAAAGAAATTCAGCATCCAGGTCATGACAGACGGTTACGAACGCGTTTACAGGAAGGTCCTGAAGGAGAAGGGATAGATATGCGCATAGCTCAGCTTGTGCCGCCCCTCGTCTCGACCCCCCCAAAACTTTATGGAGGGACCGAGAGGATAGCGAGCATGCTAACCGAGGAGCTTATCAGGAGGGGGCATCATGTCACCCTTTATGCCACCGGGGATTCAAAAACCAAGGCGAAGCTGAGATACCTTGTTAAGGAGGCAGTGGGTATAGGGAACTGCAGCTCTTTGCTGAACATGGCGCAGGTAAATTCGGCGTACAGGGACGAGGAGCAGTTCGACATATTCCATAACCACGCGGGCTTTTTTGGAATCGCAAGCTCGAAATACATAACAAAACCCACAGTAACGACCATGCATAATGACTATCTTTTGCCAGGCTCCGTTGAATTCGATTATTTTAGAGACGCGTCGCATTTCGTTTTCATCTCCAAAAAGCAGCAAAAAAGGCTGCATGGTCTGCGCTCTGCTGGTGTTGTATATAATGCGACCAACACCGATGCGTATAAGTTCAGCGACGAGAAAAAGGATTACCTGCTGTTTCTCGGCAATTGCTACAGGCACAAGGGGCCCGATATAGCGGTGAGGGCTGCCAAGAGACTGAAAAAAAAGCTCATCATATCCGGAAAATACGACCAGGGAAAGCAGGAGAGGTGGTTCAAAAAGCACATCACGCCTCAGATAGATAACAGGAATATAGTTTTTCGACCTTTGATACCATTCAAAGAGAAGCTGCAACTCTACCAGCATGCAAAATGCCTGCTCTTTCCCATCCGGTGGCAAGAACCGTTTGGCCTTGTCATGATAGAAGCGATGTCCTGCGGTACCCCCGTGGTAGCCTTCAACAGGGGCTCTGTTCCCGAGATTATCAAGCATGGGGAGACAGGATTCATAGCCAACAACTACAGGGAGTTCGTCTCTTATGTGAAAAGGGCGGATGAGATAGACCCAAAGAAGTGCAGATGCTGGGTAGAGAAAAAGTTCAGCATCCAGATCATGGCCGACGGTTACGAACGCGTTTACAGAAAGGTTATAAAATCAAAATGAGGAGAACGGCGAAACTACCTCATGGCCTTCTTGTACACTTTCTCCGTTTCCCTGCCCCCTGCCTTCACCGAGAAATGTTCTATGACCCTTTCCCTGCCTGTTTTCCCCCTCTTTCTGAGCCAGCCATCATCGAATACCCTGTTCATAACAGCATCGGCTATCTGCTTAGCTGACCCTGGTTCGACAACATCCCCGACATCCCTTGTAACTATTTCAGGTATGCCGCCGATATTCGTGGCAATAACGGGGGTCCTTGATGCCAGCGCTTCCACGGAAACCATCCCGAATGGCTCTTCCCACATGGAAGGCGTGATGAACAAGTCAGCGGTTCCGTACAACTTTATCAGGTCCTTCCTCAATACCCAGCCGAGTATCCTGGTGTTTTTAAGTCTGTACTTTTTGATCATCCTTTCCATTTCCCGCTGGTACGGGCCCTGCCCGGTTATGAGGGTCATGACATCATCATTATTTTTCTCATAAATGCTGGCCGCCTTTAACAGGTACTGGAATCCCTTTTCCTCGCTGAAGAACCCGGATGAAAAAACGATTCTCTTTCCCTTGCAGCCGTATTTCCTTTTCACGGCGTTTTTCACCCGGTCGGTGACCGGTCTGAAGATATCCGTGTCAACCCCCGGATAGATGACCTTTATCTTGTTGGGCTGTATGCCAAAGTCCTTAACCAGTCCCAGTTTGGTGAATTTGCTGTTGGCTATCACCTTTTCCGATTCGGCAAGCCCGAGCCTTGCGATCTCGAAGTTCCTTTTGCTTTCCAGCGAGGAAAGCATGCCTGTCCCGTGGGCCGTGACAACGTAAGGCACTTTGTTTATCTTTTTCGCCATGTAAGCCGAAAACGGGATTATACTCGCGTGATTTGCATGAACAACGTCTATGCCGAACCTTTCGTTGATTTTCACCTCCCATTCCGCGAACCTCCTGATGAGGCTGAATATCTGGGAATCCGGGACGGTTGATATCTTGATGTTCTTTTTTACGTCGGCCCTGCCCTGGTAGACCGGTATCTGGAAAGGGAAATGCACGTATCTTACGTAGACGCCTCTAAGGATGCTGAGTTGGGATCGCATCCCCTCCACAAGGAAGAGCTGGTGCCTCTTTCCCTTGAAGTATTTGAGCAGGGACTGCATGTACCTGCCGGAACCCCGGCCTGCAAGCCTGTGCAGATAGAGATAGCATATTTTCATCTAGATTCACCTTTTTCCGTCAATTCAAGTTAATTTATTTTCAGTATTTAAAAAAACAGCATTATTTAACAAGAAAGTGGAACAAATCGGGACTTTATTTTTGTATAAAAGAGGACACTGCAGCCTCTTTATATTTTCGGTATTCCTATGTCAGCCACCATGATTTGGCCACAGTTCTTTTTGTCAAGCCCGGGCTTCCTGTCGTAGAATGTTATAGTGATATCGGGCTTTACCGCCCTGTCCATCTCCTTTCCGGTATCCGCATCAATGCCTGAGGGGCAGTCTATGGAAATCTTAATCCCCCGCATGGAATTGAACAGTAGTATGGCCTTAGCATATTCCTCATCAACCGTTCCCCGGATTCCTATGCCAAGCATGGCATCAACAAGGATATCGGCGTGCACAGCTTGGGTTATCTTCTTGTAAAATTTTACGGGCTGCCCCTGCAATCCCAGATTCTTCAGAACGGTGTAATTTAGCATGGCCAGGTCCTTGAGCAATTTCTTCTCTTTTACGAAATATATACGCACATCTGCCCCGAGGATGAGTGCATGCCTTGCAAAAACAAGGCCGTCCCCTGCATTGTTTCCGGTGCCGCAGAAGATCAAAATGGCCTTGCCGTGCAGCCCGAACTTTTTATCAGCTATCTTTGCAGCGTTGGCCCCCGCGTTCTCCATCATGCTCGAATCGTCAATGCCGATATCGTTCGCTTTTTTCTCCACATCGCGCATGGAATGCACAGAAATCATAGTCCATTAGCCCTTACTTGGTTCTGCCTTGATGCCCGCTTTCTTCAGGTCATCCAGGAGCTTACGCAAGGCCCTTTGGATGTCACCTATGCTGTGTGCCCCCGAGCAGATTATTTTTCCGCTTGCGAAAAGCATGAAAGACACCTCTGGGTCGGATATCCTGTAGACCAGGCCGGGGAAGCGATCAGGATCGTATTCCGCATTCTCCAGTGAAAATGCCAAGTCTTGCAAACTCAACTGGGCGTTTATCTTTGAACTGCCGACTATATTATCTATCTCTATAGTAAAGCCGGCCGGAACGGAAACGCCTAGCTCCTTGATCCTCTGAACAACTTTGTTAACGGTTTCGCGTGCATGCTCTACGTTCCTTGTCCCTGTGCATACTATCTTGCCTGAAGAAAATATCAGCGCAGCCACCCCCCGCTCCCCCGGCCTGTACACGAGCCCTGAAAAAGGCTCAGGCTCGTATTCCGCTTTCTCTGTTTGAGAGGACATCTTCTCCAGGGGGACATCCACGCCCAGCATGGCCACGGCGACTACATTTTCAACTTTAACCGGGAAATCGGCCATATATACCAGCTTTTATTTTTTAGGGATAGAGAATATAATAATATAGGATTTTAAAAGATAAACATGGTCAAGAAAAAATTGTACGGGTACGCGAACCTGATTGCGATAATTCTCGGAATGATTTTATGCACCGTAGCATACGGCGCTGTAGGCATCTTGATCGCAATAGTTACCCAGATTTTGCTGGGGATTCTGCTGCTGCTGGGTTTTATACCCGTCGTGGGCGTGGTCCTGTACGCATGGCTCGCATGGTTCAATGTCATACCATGGGTCGTCGCGGTCTTCGGGGTTGAGTGGGCATGGCCTCTGACCACACTTTTCGTGTTCAACCTGATAGTCTCGATAGGCTGCACTTTGCAGATAATAATCCGGATATTCACTGTTTACTGGAGATTCTGAGGCCGGATGCCGACTTATGCAAACCCTCTTTAGTAAAGGATTAATAACCCAGGCCCTTCTTAATAAAATATGCCAGACAAAGCGGTAAAGGGGCCTCAAGTAATTTGCAGCGCTTTTATCGAAAAGGATGGGAAATTCGTGTTGTTTTTCTGTCCCCTATTCAAGGTCTGGAGGGTTCCTGGTGGCAGGGCAGAATTCAATGAAACCTTGCTTGAAACTTTAACCAGAGAAATGCAGGAAGAGATTGGAATTAAAATCACAAATCACAAATTTCTCGGCTACGGGCAGGACCATCAGTATCATTTTCCCAAGCAAATGAAAACCAGCAGATTGTTGATGCTCTTCCACGTGAAGATAGACAAGGAACCCAAGATAGACCCGGGGGAAGCCGAGGAATTCAAGTGGGTAACGTTTGAGGAACTGAAGAACATGGAAAACAAAGAGGGTGCCCTTACAGACTTCTTCAACAAGAATCCTGGTCTTAGATTATAGAATCATTTTGTTTTGGATACAGCCTTTCTTTTAACTTTCCTCATTTCGAGTTTATCCAAGTGAATGTCAAGCTGGGGGAACGCAATCTCAATCCCTTCCTTTTCGAAGCTTTTTTTAAGCTTCTTTATGAATTCATGAGTCGCTAGATAACTGTCCCCGAGTGTCTTTGTCCTTAAAACAACTTTGAAGTTTATACTAGAATCGCCGAATTCCCGATACCTGAAAATGGGTTTGAAGTTCTTGACACCATTGCACCGCTCCAGAACATCCTTTGCCACTTCTAAACCTATTTTTTCAACATGTTCCAAGTCCGAGTCGTAAGTCACTCCACATTCCACAGCAAAGCCGATTTCCGAGGTTGGCGTAGTGTAGTTTATTACCCTGCTGTCTGATAGCTTACTGTTCGGAATGGTAACGATATTGTTCATGTACGTCCTTATCCTTGTACTTCGCCAGCCAATGTCCACAACGGTCCCCTTGTCACCAGAATCCAACTCAACGAAGTCACCTATCCTAAGGGGGCGGTCAAACACCATTTGCATTCCAGAAAAGAAATTCGACAACGTTGGCTGCAATGCAAGAGCAACTGCAAGGCCTCCAATTCCCAGAGTAGCGATCAAGGTTTCAACCCTAATTCCCAGCTGATTTAGCATGAGTATTATCATTATGCCGAATATAATCCCATATGTAGCTCTCTTCAATATTGGAAGAAACTGGTCATCGACTTTAGTCTCGGTTTTTTCAGCAATTTCAGTAGAGTACCATTCTATAATTAAACCGATGACTTTTGAGGCTAAATATGCAAAGTAAAAAGAAAAAATTATTGTAAAAAATGTATTTATATTATCAGCAAAGGCTTGGATTGGTGGAAGAGATTTTAGGGAAAAGAAAATGCCAAAAAGCAGAATGCCTAATCCGAGTGGTCTTTTTATTGCATTTAAAATTGTTTCATAAAGGTTGGTCTTTTTACCTGATGACACCTTCTTTTTAAGACTGTTGATAAAACTGAAGGCAATTTTGATGACTATAAGGGTGACCAAGATTATTAAAAATGAATGCAAGTATCCAGACAATGGTCCTATTAAATCCATAATCTGAGCAACCGTGAAATTCATATTAAGAATATATGGACTGACTTAAAAAATAACCAGTTTAAAATGAAATCGATAGGAAACTTTACTTCTGGAATTTTCCGACCTTGTCTGTCATGTCTACATGAGTCAGGAAAAGCGACCTGCAGCAGTATCTGTCAACACCGAGGTCGTCCAGGACACGTTTGGGATTCTCCCCTTTACCCGTTCTTTTCTTGAACTCTTCCCAGTACTGCCCCACGGGCTTCCCGCACGTCATGCACCTGACAGGCATTATCATATCATTTCACCATGTCCCCAACGGACATATTTTCTATATATACCGCAGGAACCTTTAAATTGTTTTGCTGCCCGAGGGTTTTATTTATCGGAAATCGTTAAGAAAAGCGACAACCTTAAAAAATTTTCTTATATAAGATTTATATGGTATACAAGATAATCGGAAAAATCGGGGAGCCCCATGAAATGAACATAATCCCTGGATGGACTACTTCTAAGACAACGCATGACAAAGTGGACCTTTCTGTTGAGCTTGTTCCGGACGTGGTATTGAACTATCCATTCATAGCAGCCGCGATGACTTCGGTTGTCAATGAAGAATTTCTGGAAGAATGTGCAAGAAACGGCTCAATGGGAGTTGTCCCTTCGCAATATTCCATAGAAGATGCCAGCAGAATGGTTGCCAATGTGAAAAACAAAGAAGTTAAGAAGGGCGACCTTGAATTCGTAGCAAAGCCCGAATGGATAAATATTGACAAACATAGAAAACTGGGCGACGCTGTTGAAAGGTATAACAATGTTGGACATTCCGTTATACCCATATGCGATGATGAAAGGAACCTTAAGGGTCTATTCTTATATCAGGAAGGGATACCGAGCGATTTTTTTGATGTCGATTTGCAGGAGGCAATAAAGTTAGCAAGGCGAAGGAGACGCGGTTGGGGGAATATAATAAGGCCTTTCGATATCAAAAAAGCAAAAAGTGGCAGAGACTACGTATCGAATAGATGCCAACCAAAAACGATTAAGAGGATGATGAGAAGGGAAAAAAGAAGATACATGCCTGTAGTTGACAATAATGGCGTCATGAAAGGTCTTGCATTCAAATACAAGTACAACGGGTATGCCGTCGGTGGTGCCATCCATACCTACAAGTGGCAGAAAAGGGCGGAGGCTTTGCTCAGTGCAGGAGCTGATGTGATATTCATAGACGCTTCGGACGGGGCAAGCGATTTCCAGCTCCGCACTTTACGCGAGTTCAAAAAATTGTTCCCAGACTCCTACATATGTGCTGGAAATGTTGTTGCGGCCACCGCCCTGAAAAAAAGCAGGAGCGGGAAGATTATCGAAGTCCCTGTTTACGACACACTGGTCGAAGAAGGTGCAGACTTGATGAAGGTTGGAATGGGCAGCGGAAGGATGTGCCTGACTACGGATAACAGGGGCGTTGGCAGGGACTTATTGAAAGCATTGAAGGACCTATACGAAGCTAGAGAGAGATGCGGGGAGTACCGTCTGTTGATAGGCGATGGTGGTATAGGGACATTCGATCCCGATTTTGATAAAAGAACTTTAATAAGAGAACGCTTGAGGCAGGATACAAGAAGCATTACCACAACTTTGACGTTAGCCGATGTTGACATGATGGGGACCTACTTCAATATGTGCGAAGAAGCGGCGGGACCTGTCCATGAAAAGGAAGGTAGGTTATATAAAGAAAACTGGGGCGAAGGCTCCTACAAAGCCAGATCATTTGCGAGATATGATGTTTTGGAAGGTGTAAAGAGAGCTGATATTGAGGAAGGCGGATTTTACTGGATTCCACTGGTCTGCAGGCTCAAGCCTGGAATGGAGAAAACGGCCCTTGGCCTTGCAATGACAATGAGCAACGTAGGGGCCGCGAACCTTAAGGATTACAGGGAAATGGCTGTGTTAGAGGGATTATGAAAACAGCTGTAATAGGCATGCAGTTCGGTGTTTAGGGGGAGGCCTTCCCATTTGCGGCTTCTGCTGTTGATTCACTTGTTAATCGTATCAACCACTGGAGTCTCTATATCTTCCAGCATCGCCCTGCAAAAAACGCAGTATGTTGCTTCGTGATTCACATTGCCTTGCCTATCGACCTTAATCCTAAACCTAGAACCGCATACCGTACAATTACACTTTAGTTCATCCTTTTCGGCCAACACGATATTACCCAAGATGATATTTTCAATTAAAGATAGACGTTAATCTTTATAAGCCTTAGTGATTCCTTAGTGACTCAAAGACATTCCAGGTATTCCAGTGAAAATTTCTGCGGTTTCTGCAATTTCTACAAGTATCAAGCATAATCTGATCAATATGGTTGAAATTCATCCGAAAATTGGCAAGGAATAAACTACCTCTTTTAACCACTTAGCCACTTAACTACTCTAACAGCCTCTTTTTCTCAGTTCTTTTCTCAAGGCATCAATAACAGTCTTGCCGTCTATCTTCCCCCTGACTTCACGCATCACCAGGCCCATCAGGATTTTTTCCCTTCTCGGATGGGTGAGCAGGTCGGGCTTTTTAGTGAGTATTCTTTGTACTATCTTTTCCAGTTCGCCTGTTGTCAAAGTGCTAACACCGATTTTTCTCACGATATCACTTACACTTCGCCCAGGATTTCTGGCAATCTCCCTTAGAATGTCGGGAATGGCTTCCTTGGCTATACGCTTGCGCAGAACCATTTTAAACAGATTATCGAGGTGGGACTCGGTTATATTTTCGGTCCCTAATCCTTCCCTCTCTATCTCCTTCAGCGTCGACAACAGGGTTGAAGAAACCATTTTCGGATCGAATCTGCCGGCCAATCTGGCGAATAGCTCCGCCATGCCAGAATGCACAACCTGCCTTGCAAGCTCTTGCGATATAGAGTAAGTTTTCACAAACCGGTCTATCTTTTTCTCCCAAGTTTCAGGCAAGTTCCTTTTGATCTTTGTGATTATATCCTTAACGATCGGGATGGGAGGTACGTCGGTCTCTGGATACATCCTGGCCGCCCCCGGCAACGGCCTCAGGAATTCCGTGTCGCCGTTTGGCAAGGCCTTTCTGACCTCAAGAGGAACGCCGACCAGCACTTGGTTTATCCTTTCTTCCAATGACCCGACCGTTCTTTTTGCAAGCGGTTTATCGGCCGCCACTATTATCAGTGTGTCTCCAGCCTCGACGCCAAGGCTGCGCCGCATTTTCGCGAATTCTTTCTCGAGCCTGTATTTCTGCAGGTTCTCGTCGGAATGGATTATACCGGGTATCCCCGCCCTCACCTTGACGTAGTTGGCAAGCTCGTTGCCAAGCGTTCTCGTTTCAGTCAGTCTTCTTGCCAGGTACCCAGCGAAGCCCGGGATGACTATGGCAAAAACGGGCTTTCCCCGCATTATCCTGTTGTCCGTTTCCTTGAACACGGCGCTCACATCCGTCATCCCAACTCTGATTTTTTTAAATTTCTTTTGTCTCAGCTCGTCCCGAATTTTGACCATGCTCATCTGCCTCATCGCTTCATTCTCAACCAGCTTAGGTACCAGCCTGAGTTGCTGGGTGCCCTTTATCTCGACCCTGGCCCCGTCCCTGATTGATATGTTTATGTCCTGCCGGATGGTCCCGATCCCCCTCTTCACCTTGCCGGTTGAACGCAGAATCATCCCCAGCGTGCTCGCCACTTCCATGGCCTGCTCTGGGCTTTTTATATCAGCCGCGGTTCCTATTTCAACCAGAGGCACGCCCAGTCTGTCGAGGCCGTAAACTACGACACCAGCATCATGTTGCAGAATCTGGGCCGCATCTTCCTCAACACACACGTTTGTTATGCCGACAGAACCGAAACTGGTCCGAATTTTCCCATTGAGGCCTACAATGAGCGTTCTCTGGAATCCCGCTGTGTTGGAGCCGTCTATCACGGTTTTTCGCATCACGTGAGCCTCATCGGGTACCTCGCATTTGAGCATCACCGCAATCTCCAGTGCTGTCTCGAGGGCTTCGGGGTTCAAGGGATGGGGAGGCTCGCTGTCCGTTTCGACAAGGCAGTCCTCTTCCCCGTATATATTGTAGTCGAATTTCCTGCCCCTGAGCAGTTCGTGCATCGCCGCGGCGTCAACTTTGCCGAGTTCCCCAGCTACTGCCCTCATCCTCCGCGTGACGGTCGCCAAGGGCTTTTCCGATGAGAATCTGGGAGCGCATTGGCAGAACAGCTTGTGGCTTGTGTCCAGCTGCTGATGGATTTCAATCCCGCACTTTAACCCGGCTTTGGCGTAATCCAATTAAATCATCCTCTGTTATAATTTGGTCTAGTTTATTTATTATTTTTGAGAATCAGCTTGGTCGATTGTGATTTGGGAATCCTAAGGGAACATCTGCACTATGGAAGGCCTGAGGGCTGTCAGTCCGGTTCGGTGGATATGGTGGCGGATTTTACGCTTTCCAGCGTTGCCAGCCTCTCTTCAAGCATCTTGGGTTCCTCGGTTGATTGCGAGGTGTCCAAGATGAATGTCCATTCTGATGTTCCGTTTCCAATGAAGTTCCTGCTCTTGCTCAGGAGCACGCTGACATTGAGCATTTCAAGCACTCCCATAACGTTTGACAGGCCGCCTGGAGAATTGGATAGCATAACGGTGCATTTTGCTGCATTTTCATTGCAAATCGGCATAATCCTTACTACCTTTCCTATTTTTCCAGGCATCAGAATAAGCTCGTTGTCAGGCACGATTCCCATCTTCTTTCTCAGGTTGATAGGTATGAGTATCCTGCCTTTTGAGTCGAGCTTCACCATACTTTCCATCAGGTACCACATACTTTCGAATTTAAGCAAAACCACCATGCCAAAGATTCGAACCTGACGCGTTTATAACCCTCAGGCACAACTCTGCATGATCGGTGCCGTGCAGTTGCAACTCGTCTATGTCGCTGGCGAAATTCTGCAAAAAATCAAATTCCTTGCTGTCGAGATGATTGTCTACCAAAAACCTTACCTTTTCTCTACCCAGCGAATAATAGAAACTCATCTCCATGATTAGGTTAGGTCAGGGGTATAATTAAAAAACTTTCCTTTTATAATGAAAAAAACCACGAAAAATACTTAAATTTGCTCCAAATATGGAAAAATGTTCCAAATAGGTGTCCTTGCATCGTATCGCTTTTCATAACCCGAAAAAGATTCCACTTTTCATACGAAAATAATATTAAAACCGATAATAGATAGGAATATTAATCCATGCAGTAGAACAAGTCCGCATAGGAAATCTTTATATATAATTAATGTGAAAAAATATTTCATATTTCCAAATTGTGCGGCTTGAACAGCCATGAGAGGCAGGCTATGGGACAGGAAAAGATCCATAAATTGCTGGATAAAGACATGAAGATACTTGATGTTTTGCAAGAAAATGCAAGACTGGGTGTAAAACAGATTGCCAGAAAGACAGACATACCTATAACCACGGTCTTCAACAGGATAAAAAACCTTGAGAAGAGGGGAATCATAAAGGGCTACGTTGCCGTGATCGATAACAAGAAGCTCGGAAAGGAAATAGAAGCTTTTATAATTATTAATATAGCCTATACCTCCATCCTTAATTTGGATACTATATGCCGTGATTTGATCTCGTTGGAGGAGGTTGACGAATGTTACGAGATTTCAGGAGCCACGAACATTCTCATAAAGGTTTCTACACAAGACATAGACTCCCTGAACGAGTTCATAATTCAGAACCTGAAGAAAAGAGGGGTAGAAAACATATCAACTTACATTATAATAAAAAAAATATGATAAAAGAGAAATTCTGAATGCCCATGCTTTACCGGATACCGGATTATAATTTTAACAGGTTGTTTATAGTATTTCTGAATTCCCTTCCTCTTTTATTTGAGTTTTTCATTTCCCTGTCTATTTTCTTTTTTATGTTTTTTATCCCCAGATTGCCCGTCGTTCCCTTGTACTTTCTCTTCTTTATGATGTCTTCCGGGCGTTCTTTTTTGTAATGCTGGAAGTTATAATCAACATGCTTGTACGCATCCCTGAAAGGTATGCCCTGCGAGACCAGCTTGAAGGTCTCGTCCGTCGCGAATATCCGGGACGTGAAAGACTGCAGCAGCCTCTCCTTGTTCACTGATATGTCCACGATAGCCATCGTGACCATCTCGAGAGAATTATTGGTTACACCCAGGCTTTTCATCAGGGGCTCTTTTGTTTCCTGCAAGTCCCTCTGGTACCCTGAAGGGAGGTTCTTGATCGTTTCCATTACCTGATTCATGCATGCAGTTACGATGCTTGCCCTGCCCCTAACGAGTTCCAGGATGTCAGGGTTTCTCTTTTTTGGCATTATGCTGGAGCCTGTCCTGAATTTTTCGCCTATGTTGAAGAATCCGAACTCTTCGGTGCTGTACAAGATAATGTCGTTGCTCAGCTTTGCCAGGTCAAGCATGATTTGTGACAGGGCCGATAGCACAATCGATTCAATTTTACCCCTGCTGTTCTGGACGTACAGCACGTTATTCTGCAAAGAGCCGAATCCCAGCAATTCTGTGGTCATGTCCCGGTCAAGTTCTATCGGCACGCCGTATCCTGCGGCAGAGCCAAGTGGGTTCTGGTCATTGAGAGTGCAGGCAACCTTCAACAGCTTCAGGTCATCCAGCATGGATTCAACATAAGCCATGGTCCACAGAGAAACGCTGGATGGCATCGCCTTTTGGAAATGGGTGTATCCGGGCATCGGCACCCATCTGTTTTTTTCGGCAAACCTTGTCAGTTCCCTGCACAGATTCAGCAAATTCTTTTCTATTTTCAGCAGTTTTCCCTTGGTGTACAACCTCAAATCCACCTGTATCTGGTCGTTTCTGCTCCTGCCTGTGTGTATTTTTTTACCTACGTTGCCAAGCGATTCTGTTAGTTGATTCTCTATTTTGGTATGGACATCCTCGTCACGCAGCTCTATGTTGAATTTCCCCTTTTCGTCAAGGTTTATTACCTCAACCAGGGCCTTTTTAAGGTCCATCAACTCAGAATCTGTCAGAACACCTATCTTTTTAAGCATGGTTGCATGCGCTATGGAACCAACAACGTCCCATTCAACGAGGCGCTGGTCGAGCTTTATGTCTTCTCCTGCCGTGAATTCCTCAACTTTCTCGTTAACTCCAGCATCATTGCCATTTTCCCACAATTTCATAATATCATCATCTTTTTTGGAAAGCTTTTCCAAAATTTATTGTTAGTTGAAAGTCAGTATTTAAATAAATTCCCCTTTTTCCTATTAAGTTTTTCCTATTAAGTGACAGGTAGCCATTATTTGTAGAAACTTATTATCGCTTAAATTATTTAAATAAGTTGCCCTTATTTAGAAGCAATGACTAGCAAAAAGGTAGTCCTGGCTTACAGCGGAGGTCTGGACACCTCCGTTATTCTGCGATGGCTGCTAGAGAAAGGTTACGATGTAATAGCCTATGTTGCCGATGTGGGCCAGCAGGAGGATTTCGAGGCGATTCGCAAAAAGGCCCTGCGTACCGGTGCTTCAAAGGTTTACGTCGAGGACCTTAAGGAAGAGTTTGTCACGGATTTCATATTCCCTGCCATCAGGGCAAATGCTGTCTATGAGGGCAGGTATCTCCTGGGGACTTCCCTTGCGAGACCATTGATAGCAAAAAGGCAGGTTGAGATAGCAAAACTCGAAGGGGCGAAAGCGGTAGCCCATGGCGCCACAGGCAAGGGAAACGATCAGGTGAGATTCGAACTGACATACTACACACTGTATCCGGGTGTCGAGGTAATCTCCCCCTGGAAGAATGACGAGTTCCTCAGCAAGTTCCAGGGCAGGTCCGATCTGATCGAATATTCCAAAAAGCACGGGATTCCCGTGAAGGCAACAAAGAAAGAGCCTTGGAGCTCCGACCCGAACCTGATGCACATTAGTTATGAGGCAGGTATGCTGGAAGACCCGGCCCAGGGACCAAGGGATGACATGTTCGAGCTGACCGTTTCCCCTAAAGAAGCACCAGACAAGGAGACGGTTATAGAGATAGAATTCGAGCGCGGGAACCCGGTTAAGGTAAAAAACCCGCTAGACGGCACCGTAAAGACAAAGCCTCTTGAATTGTTCACGTACCTGAATGAAATAGCAGGGAAGAACGGCATTAGCAGGATAGACATGGTGGAAAACAGGTTCGTCGGGATAAAATCCAGAGGCGTTTACGAGACCCCGGCAGGGACTGTCCTGCAAATCGCCCACCGGGACCTCGAGGGGCTGACCATAGACAGGGAGGTTGCGCACATCAGGGACAGCCTGATACCAAAGTTCGCAGAGCTTGTGTACTACGGATTCTGGTACTCCCCTGAGATGGAGTTGTTAATGACACTCATAGACAAATCCCAGGAATACGTGACCGGTCTAGTCAAGCTAAAGTTGTACAAGGGCAATGTGATCGTCACAGGCAGGGAATCGCCTAATTCTCTGTACGACGAGGCGCAGTCAAGCATGGAGGTCGCAGGCGGCTATGACCAGAGGGACGCAAAGGGATTCATCCGGATAAACGCCCTGAGACTGATAAACGCGGCTTTGAGAAAGAAAAAGAGATAAAGTGCCGGGATTCCCAACATCTTTCAACACCTTTTTAAATAATTTAGCACTATTTGCTATTTTTATAGGAGTTAAACATGGGAAAACCTATAGTCCTGGCATACACGGGGGGTCTTGACGCAGCTGCTACACTGCATTGGCTCGTTGAAGCGAAGGGAAATCATGTCGTAACGTTTACTGGGGACATAGGACAGAAAGAGGACATGGATGAAATACGGCAAACGGCTCTGGCGAACGGTGTCGAAAGCCAGGATGATGTTGTCATAAAAGACCTAAAAGAACAGTTCGTCACGGATTTCATTTGGCCTGCGATACGCGCAAACGCGATTTATGAAGGCAGGTATCTTTTGGGTGGGGCATTGCCCAAGCCTCTTCTTGGCAGGACTCATGCTGAAGTAGCGAAGGAAAGGGGAATCAAAAACCTGGCCCACGGTGCAACATCAGACCAAAATGACAATATCAGGTATAGAAAGGCCTACGAAATATTCTATCCTGATGCCGAAATATACGTCCCTTGGGAGGACTCGGAATTTCTATGCACTTTCCAAACAAGGGAAGTCATGCTTGAGTACGTGAAAAAAAATGGGCTGCGTTCTTCTACCACAAAAGAAAGGCCATGGACGACGGAAAATCACCTGTTCCATTCTTCTTACGAGGATGATGACCTCTCCGATTTCGCGGCTAGACGCAAGGCGAACATGCTTGGCATCCCAACCCCCCAGAAAGCTCCGAACGAAACCAGATACATGGAAATCGATTTTGTCGAGGGGTCCCCAAAAAGGGTGCACTACAATGACAAGACCTGCACGGACCCGGTTGAGATTATGCAGATTTTAAACGAGCTTGGAGAGGAAAACGCGATAGGGATAATAGACATAGTGGAGACAAATCACAATGGAAGGAAAACAAGGGGCATTTATGTGACCCCCGGTGGCGCGATCCTGCGCAAGGCGCACATGGACCTGGAAGGCGCAACTATGAAAGGAAACGACATACTGGAAAGGGACTCGATGGTTCCAGAATTTTCCAGCATGATATATGCAGGCGACTGGTATTCGGAGCGAATGGAACGGATGAGAGAACAAATGGATAGATACCAGAAACCTGTTTCGGGAACCGTCGTCCTTGGTCTGTATAAGGGAAACGTCATGATAACGGGCAGGACCGTGCAATAAAGTGAATCAGCACCAAGAAAAAGTTGTACTCCAGGAAAAGTTGTAATTTATTTTAATCCATTCAAATGTAGAAGATTATGGGAAAAATAGCGCTCGAGACGAGGAGAAACCTGTTCCATCTGGTGCTGGGCATTTGCTTGGTCATTCTCCTGTACTTCGACCTGATAAACGTATGGATAATGCTGGTCGTGACGCTGGTCGGTTTTCTGATATCCATGGCCAGCAGAAAGAGGCCCGTGCCACTCATACACTGGTTCCTGCTTCGCTTTGAAAGGGAAGAGAACATGACAACCATTCCAGGGAGGGGGGCGCTGTTCTTCTTCCTTGGTCTTTTGCTCACCATGGCCTTGTTCGAGCATGACATTGTAATGGCTTCCATTATCATATTCGTGCTGGCGGATTCGCTATCGCCTCTCATAGGCATAAAAGTGGGCCGGATAAGGCACCCCCTGAGCGACAAGAAATTCCTGGAGGGGAGCATCGCAGGGTTTATCTTTGCCTTTTTGGGTGCACTGCTCTTCGTTTCCCCTCTTGAAGCCCTGCTCGCGTCTTTCTTCGCCGTTACGGTCGAGGCCATTGACTCTTTGAAGGGCAGAAGGATCGAGGATAACATCACGATACCCTTGGTTGCAGGCCTGACGATAACCCTGCTGAGAATGTTTCTGTAATGCCCTTACATGTTGCTAATAATTTCAAATTAAAAGCGGTTTTTATATCAAGTTCAAGCCGTCGCCCCGGCTGTTACAGGCCTATAAATAACAAATCTGCACACCGAAGTTTGACCTTCTGGCATATCTGTGATATGTTGGTGAACAGTGAAATCGCCAAATGTATATTTATCTGTCCATCCCAAAATTCCGGTATCGGGATCAGGATGGGTGTCTGGTAAAGCCGGAGGCATTCCCTCTTCTATCGCGATTTCCGTAATTTGATATCCGTAATGCTTTGCCCTATCTATCAATTCTCCTAGGAAATCGAATTCCCCCACCATTCCCCCAAACCTTCCGTATCTCTGATTTTGAATTTGGTCTGTTTGTTCTGCCATATCTGTATAATCCCGATTAAATTTTTAAATGGCTGCCCAAAGCAGATATCTTAAACAAAAACGGCCAGCAGGCTTATTGCGCCTAGAAATATGCAGAAATACCCGAAATTCACCCTCTGGGCGATCCTTAACAGGGAGCCCAGCGTCAGCAGGCCCAGCAGGAAAGATACCAGGATCGCGACCAGCGAAAAGACGTCGAATACGATTAGCTGCATAATCGCCAGCCCAATTTCCGCTATCAGGACAGCGGGGATGCTCATGAGAAAGCTAAGCTTGAGGGCGTATTCAGGGTCATGTTTTCTTAAAAGCAGCACACTCGTGGTGAGCCCTGACCTGCTCAGCCCTGGCAGCACGGAAAATGCCTGCACTATCCCAACGAGGATAGCATCCGATATTCTTGTCCCCCCCGCGATAATATTTGAGCGGTTGACGAATTTCTGTATCAGACCTGTTACTATAAGGAGAGCGCCTATGAGCGCCATGGCATGACCGCCCGCGAAATTGATCGTGTTCAGACTGAAGTAGATTATGGCAAAGCCGATACCCGCGGTCAAGCAAGTTGAAATCAGCAAAAAGCTGGTCAGTCCGCTGTAGCCTTCGGTGTTCGTGGGTTCCCTGACGTATTTGGGCAAATTGTGCAAAATCCCCTTTATGTCGCTCCAGAAGTAGATCACGGCCGCCAGCAAGGTGCCGGTATGCAGCCATATGGAGACGAAGATGGCGTCTGCCAGAGTCCTGTTGAAAAAATTTATCATGAGCAGTGAAGAAACCCCTTCGCTGCTTACGGGCAGCCATTCTGTCACGCCCTGGATTATCGCCAGAACAACCGCTTCAAGAAAATCCATAGGAATTATAAGAGAATCCGTTGCTTAAAAATTGCACCCGTAAAAGATTTTGGCCCCAAGCGGTGCGGGACTCCAATGCAAGCAAGCTTTTCCACACCCTAGTTTGACGGAGGGGAAGCTCTCCTGACAGTGGCTGGAACAGCGCCTTTGTTTCTTCGGTGTCTGAAAACGTCCTTTACCTCGTCTATGATCCAGTCGTACCCTCTGATAAGGCCATTGCCGGCTTTGACGGCTATGTATGCGGGCAACGCGTACTTCACTAAAAATTCGGCCGTGCTGCCCCCGAAATCAGCGACTTCATGGACACTTGGAATGAGTCTGTCAAGAGTGGAACTGGAGTTAGATACAGTTTCCACTATCTTGTCGGCATAGAGCGCTCGCGCCATGCTCGGAAAGGCATTCCCTGTCGATTCCGCCACAGGTTCGATCAAGTCTGGCCCCTTGCCAGCCAAGAACATCATTGGGACATAGATCGGGGCGTATTTCACCTTATCCCATGTAGCAGCTACAAATTTTTTCGTGGCTTCCCATGGGCGTGCGTTGTAACCATGCTCTTTGCTAAACGCCGATTTTGTTCTTTCAGCAAAGTTCTTCAAACCGTCTTTCATGCGTCCTATGTATCTGAAGGGCTCATGCGCGAATTTCGCACCCTCTCTTATTAACAAGCAACCTCCGATTGAGAGCAAAACGGCTGCCGCCATGTCTTCTCCGTTGCTGGGCACATAACCTGACAGGGCTTCCGCAGCGTCGCTAAGCAACGGGATTTCGTCTACTTTATCTGCAAAAGACTCTGCGTATCCGTGCAAGCCTTCCAACATACCCCCCATGGACCAGTCGAATGGTTTCCCAAGGGTTTCGGTAAAGCCGTTTTCGGATATCGACAGGTAGCCATCATAGGCTTTCTTGGCCAAAAGACCTGCTCCACCGTATGCAAACGGCCTCGCTACTGCGTTAATTTTCCTTCCCATTTTATCACCGTATAATCCAATCTTTTTGGGTTGAATTACTACTTCTTGGTGCTAACCTTTTTAAAGTTAATGGCCCTCAGGCACACAAGTGGGACGAAGAAGCACAGTGAATAAATCGGCCCGCAGGGTAGCAACAATTCACCTCCAAAGACCGGCACCAGTGCCGTAATTCCCGTTGCTGAGTATTATAACCAGCCTGTGGTTTTCTATCTTCAGCAGCAGGCCGTCAGGCGTGACGTAGTTCAGATTCCCAGTCTGCTCCTCGAAGACGTACGCCTCGTAGGTATGCCCATTGATTTTCACGTTCTGGACGTCACTAATCTCTAATGAGCGGACGATTTCCGCTCCTATGTTCGGACTGAAGATATGCGCTATGTACGTGTTCTGCGGCTTGAGCTTCGCTGCCCTGAAGAGCAACGCCCAGTGAGAGATCATGTTGTTGGCTATGATGAAAGAGTCCGGATTGACATTGACGTTGAGTGTCGTTGTTTTGTTGTTTTCCGTTGTTTTTTCGGTCACCACGCCATCGCCAAATTCGCACAGCGTGCTTTTAACATAGCCGTTCTTGTGAATAGTCATGTTGTAAAAAACCGGCCTGGCGTCAACGGTAACGTACAACATACCTTCAATGTACATTTTATATTCCTTGCTCGAAAGGTTGGTTATTTCCGAGATCATGTAGGCATCCCGGTCATGATGTTTCCCCATGCCCACAAACTCGAACTCGCTGTGTCCTAGCATGCTGCCGTTCAAAATGAAGTCGTATCTTCCCTGGAAATCATCGAAGTTCACCAACCTCCTTTCTATCGGGGAAGCAACGTCAGGCTGGGCGGACAAAACAGACACGGTTATGATCAGGACAGTGGTCATCGATACGAAAAACAGGCTGGCATTCTTCCTTGTTTTTCGCTTGTACCTCTTTCCGTATCTGTCCTTGAGCAAGAATATGCCGGCGAGGCTTATTATACCCCAAATCACGACAAACGCCAAAATGGAATACACCCCTGTCACGCTTGTCCTGTCAAACATCAGCGTCAGCATGGGCAGCACCCCGTCCACGGCGGTCTTGAAAACGAATGAGAACAAGAAGTACTCGATGCGTCTGGTTTTTACTGCCTGGATGACGAGAACGGCGCAAAAGATGTGAACCAGAATGGTAGATGCCCTTTCGATGATCGGAGCGAGCACCAGTATGCTGGGCAACGTCAATTGAGAGAGGACGGAGACCCGCTGTCCCGGGGGCAGCAAGTCTATTATCTGCGGAAAGACCAGCAAAACCGCCACATTCAGGAAAGAAATGAGACCGAGCACGAACGCCTCCGCGGAACCAAAACCCAGGCCGAAGGCAACAGCCTGCTGGAAGTCCATTTTGTTCAGCTTCTTCTTGATGGCGAACAAATAGGTAACTCCCGATTCAAAGAAGCCGGTTCTTAGCCCTACATAAGCACCCGTTATAATGGCGATGCCGCCCGCCGTGTAAATGCCTGACAGACAGTTCACAAAAGCAGGCGTTATTGTAGCGTCCATAAAAACTTTTAACGAGATTGCCAGCGCCCACACGCCGGCACCGAACCAGAAATCCCGCCAGGGCACAAGGGTTCTGTACCTCCACCACAACAGGGGCACCAGCCCTGCCAGCATCATTCCGATTCCGCTCAGGGCAAAATATGGGTTTATCATGTTAGCCTGTGATCAGTCTTTTTATGAAGAGGCTGACGACCTTGTCCTCAAACTGCTTCTTCTCCTCAGCATTTCCACTGAACATGATAGACTTTACCTTCGCCCATACTTCAGGGCAGTCATTGCGTTCCATCGAAAGAACTTCCCTGACTATGCCGTCAAGCAGCTGTTTGTTTTCGTATGTGTTTTCAGCGCCAGCTCTCCGCATTATCTCGCTCAGGTGTTTGACATAGCAGGTCATTAATTATTTTTTTGGTCTTGGAGATATTTATCTTTGGCATTGCATGATGAAAATCGGGCATGAAAATTTCAACAAGAAACCATCTTTCAACAAGAAACTATGAAATTCCACCCTTCCACAGCGTAAATCCCAGGGCCATCATGATAACCCCTCCAGCGAGGGTGAGGAAGTCAGACCAAAGCCTGAACGGAGCCGTGTCTTTCCAGGGAAAGTCGAAGATGGGGAATGACACGAGCCATATGCCAACCAGAAAGCACACGACAGCCAGGATCAAGATTCTCCTGTAATGCTTTCCTGATCTTCTCCCTGAAATTCCCTCCTCCGCCATAATAAAACAGTTTAGTCTCTTGTTTTTATATGTTTTATAAATTGATTCGACCGGTCAAAAAAGGGCACTTTTGTAAATCAAAAAGTTTAGTGGATGAACAAAGTAAACCAAACCTATATAATAGTAGTAAACCCTATAACAAAGCATGTATTTGAATCTGAAAAGGGCACCCCTTGTGCTGTCTATTATTTTCTTCATCCTGCTGGCTCTCATAGCGATAACAGGAACTCAGCCGCAAAAGGCGGAGGGCAGGATAATAGGTGATGCGCCCAGCATTATGGCACCCATGGGCATAGCATTAGGCTCAGGCATAGCGCTCATACTCATTTTGGTTTTCATTGCATTTTCCGTCAAAGAGGCGCTTAGGTAACGCAGTTGACAGCTGACGGGAATTCGCCATTCACAGCAAATGCCGGGCGAGCCCTATGAGGCGCGGGTTCCTCATGAGGATCTTGGCCAGCGTCCCCATCTTGCTTCCCCTTGTCAGCCCGATTATAATGTCGCTGGTGAGAGCATGCGCGAGCATGTTGAAGTCCTTGTCCGACAGCTTCTCCACGACATGCCTCAGGCGCTCGACCTTCTTCAGTTGCTTACCCCTTTCCTTCCACCATATCTTGTTGTATTCGGAGAGGGCCTCTTTGGACACGTCCCCGTCCTTTATGCCCTTGGATATGATGTTGGCGGCGATTCCCCCCGCTATGGTGGCCTCTTTCATCCCGCCCCCGTGTATGGGATTAACCTGATGTGCGGCATCGCCAACGGCCACGAAGCCGTCAAGCACCATGTTCTCGAGGAACCCCCCGACCGGTATCCCCCCGCTGTTCACCTCTATGATGCTCGCATCGCTGAATATGTCGGGGTTGTCCTGGATGAAAGCGTCTAGGTAGTGCTTTGCAGACTTTTCTGATAATGCCGTGCCTATCCCAACATTCGCTATGTCATGACCCTTAGGGAATATCCAAACATAACCCCTAGTAGCTATCTTGTTCCCGAAGTACAACGAGATTTTTTTGTCGTCCCCGAGATTTAGATTCGACATCTCGTACTGGAATCCCGAATCAACGTTAACCAGCTTGTTGGTCGTGTCCAGCCCGGCCTTCCTGGCAACGGTCGATTCAATACCGTCTGCCGCTACGACGACCTTTGCCTTTATCTCAACTTCATCCGAACCGCATATTTTTGCTTTAACGCCGATTACCTGGTCACCGTCTTTGAGCACATCGGTTACTTCCGACTTGGCCATGACCGTGGCTCCAGCCCTCGAAGCCTCATAGGCCAGCCACTTGTCGAACATCTTCCTTTCCACGACGTAGCCGCCTTCTTTGCCAAGACTCACCAGGACGTGGTTCCCGTCAGGGGAGTAGACCTTCGCTGCGTCTATCTTCTGGGTGATGCATTTGGGCGGTATCTTTCCCAGTATGGCGACAGTGGAAAGAGTAAGCCCTTCGCCGCATCTCTTCGGGGCCCCAATCTCCTGCCTCTTCTCGAGCAAGAGGACGGAGTGGCCGAGCCTTGCAAGGTTCTTCGCGGCGCTCGAGCCTCCAGGCCCGCCCCCGACTACAACCATGTCATAGCTGTCCTTGATCATTTCTCCACCTTTATCGCCCTGATCGGGCACACACTCTCGCAGATTCCGCACAGCGTGCACCTCTTGCCGTCATGCACTATGCCGTCTTCCTTGAGTTGCAGCGCGAGCACAGGACAAACAGAAACGCATGCCCCGCATCTCAGGCATTTCTCCTTGTCGATTTGCCAAGCCATTAAATCAACCTGAACTATTGCTATAGAATATGTGTATACTTCTTTTATATTTTTAGACCCATTTTGATATTATTCGTAGTTAAAGCGACGATGGAATTAGACTCTCATATTTCTGGCTTTTCGGGCTGTAAAATTCTTGGAAATAAGCTTTAAATTTGCTAATCGTTAAGGTGTATTAGAAAACGATAGCTTGCAAGGCTTCAATTTTTTCAATTTTCATTGAAAATGTATAAATGTGATGAAAATCGTTAAGGGGGTGTTAAGAATCGGCAGTATTGTATGTTCATCTCCAAATATTTCCCAAACCCACAGCAGAACCTATGCTTGCAAGTATAAAGCCGATTTTCGACCACGCTCCTCTCGTTATGAACTCTAGGGGGGATATTTGCTGGCATATTGGAAATTTATGTTTGAAATTCCATAAATAGTAAAATTATGAATGCAGGAAAACGTCTGGAACTCCTTAAAACAGCAGTTATGGTTTTAATTGTGGTTGTAATCTTTACAACAGCCATTTCATTTTACTCTTCCTATTCGATTGTCCACCCGCCCAAGAGGCCGGTTACTATAACGCCATCGCATTATGGAATGGATTACGAGAGCACCATTTTCAGTTCTTCAGATGGGGTACGATTGAAAGGGTGGCTTATCCTCAACAATGAATCCCAGTCGCTGGTGATAGTTTGCCATGGTCACGGATCAAACAAAGGGGATGTCCTTGGCATGGCTGAATTCTTATATAGAAACGGGCACAGCACTTTCCTTTTCGATTTCAGGGCACACGGAGAGAGTGAAGGTGGTCTCGCCACTCTTGGATGGCTTGAGACCAATGACCTCAAAGCAGCCATTGAATACGTGAAAAAGAGAGTGAATCCGGATAATATTGGAGTGTTGGGATTTTCAATGGGAGGGGCTACTGCCATAACTACTGCCGGGCAAACAAACGATATAAAGGCCGTGGTCGCGGACAGCGCTTTCGCAGACAGGTCAAAACTGATTACCAAGGCCACGCACCTCCCACCTTTCGGTTATTTAACGGTACTGTTCGCACGAATGCAGGGCATGAACATGGATGAAAACCTGCCTGTAAACTATGTAGGAAAAATCAGCCCAAACGCATTGCTGATAATACAGGGGGACAAAGACCATCTTGTGGATGTTGAAGATGGAGAGTTGTTGTACGATAAGGCAAAGGAGCCGAAAGAGCTCTGGCTGGTTTCCAATGCGCCTCATGTGGGAGCGTATCATAAGGAAAGGAGTGAATACGAAAGAAGGGTTTTGGAATTTTTTGCCAACAGCTTTTCTTAATGATTTTCTTAATAGAAGGTATATTCCTTACAAAAACAGATTTATACATCTTTATGATTTCTTGGTATCGATTTCATTATAAGGGCCTCTATTTACCCTAGTAACAACATCGGCAACGAAAGACTCATCTATGTTTTTCGGCTTTTGGGTGTTCATGTTTTAATTTAGTCCTTATTTTCAAATGATTCGTGTGTTTTGCTTTTTCTTTAAGGAATTCATTTAAGTTCATTCCGTATTTTTGTATCAATGTTGAAGCGTGCTGACCCCCTAAAAAGTAGGGCATTATAACGTATGTTGCCCCGTTCTCATACAATTTTAGTGCTTCCTCAATCTGGTGGGACACAATAATTATTATCGCGTTCTTATTCGACTCCCTGACTTTTCTTAACAGCAACAAATTGGTTTCAACATCGGGAATCGTTGAAATCGCCATTTTTGCTCTTGAGAAATTCAGCTCATTCAACAGTTCCGTATCATTCGCATCGCCATATCTGCATTCATAACCATCTTTCGACAAATCGGTTATTATTTCAGGATTATTGTCAATAACGAGGAATTTTTTCTTAAGGTTCCCGATAGATTCCAGCAAACTGAAACCCATTCTGTTACATCCGAATAAAATAATATCGTAATGTTCACCTCTCTGATAAATGTGCTCGTCGATTTTCTTTCCCACTCTCTCAAAAACACCTAAATATTTGGAAACATGCGAATATAATTTATTGGCATGAATTATCAAATACGTGGAACCGAATATTGTTATCAGCCCTGTTGCGGTTATCATTGACAGTATCTCATTTGAAACATGACCTACTTTCACCCCCAGAGCCACTAGTATCAAAGAGAACTCGCTTATCTGGGCCACGGTCAAGCCTGCCAGAAATCCGTTCCGTTTGGTGTATTTAAGCAGGCCCATCAGAATCATTACTATGAGCGGATTTCCCACAAGAATGAACATTGAAAACACCACAATAGGCAGCAAGAATTCTGAAATGTTCATAAAAACCATCTGCGAGCCGAGCAAAACAAAAAAGAAAAGGATGAAGAAATCTCTTAACACATTCATTTTTAATTTTATCTCGTAGTGATATGGAGAGACAGACAGCATTATCCCTGCAAGCAGCGCCCCGATTTCTATTGAAAAGTTTAAATGACCAAAAATAATGGCCAACGATAACAGCCACCCCATAGAAAAGAGCAATAGAAATTCCTGGGATTTGGCGACTGCTTTAATAATTCTTGGCAAGGCAAAAATGCCGAAGAGGACTATGAATGACAACAGCCCAACCCCAATTAAAACGGTTTCTATAGTAACGCTAAGGATATCATATCCACCAGCGGAAGAGGATATTATGATCAAAATAAGTACTGCGACTACATCCTGCACGATAAGGAAACCCAGCGATATCCTGCCGTAAAGGGTCTGCAGGTCGCCCTTGTCCGAAAGCAGCTTCACTATTATGATAGTGCTGCTGAAAGTTAGCGCTATGGAAATATACAGAGCAGCGATATCAGAAAAGCCCAAAAATTTTGCAATGAAAAACCCTACGAGAGTGGTGAACAGCACCTGACCTACCCCTGTTATGAGGGAGACTTTTCCGACACTTTTCATCACTTTTGGATTCAGGCTGAGGCCTGCAATAAACAACAGGAACACTATTCCAAAATGAGAAAAGGTTGCTACCATGTCGGTGGACTTTACTATGTCCAACAAAAGGGGCCCTGCAAGAATGCCTGTGATTATGTAGCCTATTATTATGGGTTGTCTTAGCAGCTTCATAATCCCAGAAATGCCAACTGCAAGAATTATAATCATGCTTAACTCGATAAATAAGCTTTCGATCATTTACAAACCCCTTTATTATTTCTTTGATTTCATCAGCCCATATACCAATTCGAATGCGTCCAGTTCACCAATCAGTTTGCCCTTTCTGCAGACAGGGATATCATGAATCCCCAAAATCTTGGCCTTTCTTAATGCTTCCTCCACATCGTCATCCATCGTTACTATCTCTGGCTCAAACATCACGTCTTCTGCTGTTTTTATCCTGTCTTTTTTCAGGAAAAAATTAATTTCGTCCAGGGTTATGTTCGGCCTCAGGGAAGTGAATATCTCGTTGACCGTTATCACACCAATCAGATTTTCTGAATCATCCACAACATATACACTTCTCCTTTTCTTGCTGTTCATGAAGATGTTAATTACTTCTTCTATTGGAGTGTTGGGTTTTACTGTGTCCACCTTGTCTGAAAATTTTTTATACGCGTATCTTACCTTTATATTTACGCACCCTCGAACCGTATATTTCATAAATTGGGGAATTGCCAACCTAATTTATTATATCCCAACCAGTTAATAAACTTTCTATGTTTCCTAATTGAGAAACTATGAAACATTAATAATAGTCTGAAAACAAACAATTATCATGCCTGATGAAAAACTTGCCAGGGCAATAAGATCCAGAAGGAGAAGGGATATATTGCACATACTGGACAAAAAGGGTGCAACTTCTGTTCATGCGATAGCAGAAAGACTTGGTACAACGGAATCTTCAGCGTCCAAGCATTTGAAATTGCTGTATGATTTTGGGTTCGTAGATTTTGAAGAAAAGCCGCCCGAAAAATTCTACTTTCCCAAATTCAAAGAAATCGGAGAACTGTTCAGGGTTTATGATAAGATAGTTAAAAAGATGGGAAAGAAATGATATGTTCTTCAAAAGTGATATGGAATGACAGACGCAACTGGTCTCAGTAACAAAGAGGCAATCAAGAAACTGGAGAAGTACGGTTACAATGAAATAAAAGAACTCTTTCACATTTCACCATTCAGAATTCTATTGGACCAAATCAAGAATAATTTTGTCATATATCTGCTGGTTGCTGCAGCAGTGATATCATTTCTCGTTGGAAAAACAGCCACGGAATATGTTATTTTCGTGGTTATTGCAGTCGTTATATCTGTCGGGTTTTTTCAGGAATACAGGGCAGAGAAAGCAATCAAGGCCCTGAAACAGATGATAATGCCTGTTTGTGCTGTTATCAGGGATGGCAGGGAAATCGAAATTCCCTCAAGGGAGATTGTTCCTGAAGATATTGTTGTCCTGAGGACCGGTGAAAAAATCCCGGCGGACTGCCTCGTTTTGCAGGAAAAGGAGATGAAAGTCAATGAATCTGTACTGACAGGCGAATCTCAGGAGATAGAAAAATTCGCAGCGGAAAACGAAAAGGTTTACAAGAAGGAAAATAAAATCTTCATGGGCACCCATATTGTTAATGGGAAATGCATAGCCAAGGTCTTGAATACGGGCATGAAAACGGAATTTGGAAAAATAGCAAAGATGATTTCCGCCGCCGAAAAGGAGTTGCCGTTACAGAAAAAAGTGAACCAGATAACGAAGTATATGGCGCTGGCAGCTGTGTTCTTTTCTGTTTTAACTGGTATTATGATGATTACAAAGGCTGGGTCCTTCTCATATGATGTAATAACAGGGGTTCTTATCGTTGTTATTGCTTTATCCGTTTCGGCTTTTCCTGAAGGCTTCCCCGTTGTTCTAATCTCGACTCTCGCATCCGGTGCTCGTGGCATGGCAAAGAAAAACGCAATAGTGAACAGGATGTCAATAATCGAGACACTCGGTGAAACCACAGTCATATGCACTGACAAGACAGGAACAATAACAACAGGAGAAATGACAGTGAAGCATGTATTCGCGGATGATAAAATTTTCGATGTCACTGGTGCAGGTTACGAAGCAGATGGTGATTTCCTCTGGAAGAATCAAATAACAGATGCCCAGAAGAACATCCCCTTGAAAATGCTGCTAAAATCTTCAGTTTTATGCAATGACGCAAGGATTGAAAAAAAAGGGACAGACAGCGAATACAACTTAAGAGGCACCCCGACAGAAGGAGCCTTGCTGATAATGTCGGCAAAAGCTGGAATTTTCAGGGAGGATCTTAAATCCACGCGGGAGGAAGAGATACCATTCAGTTCTGAGAGAAAGATGATGTCGGTATTGTGCAGGGAAAGGGGAAAGCACGTTGTGTATTCCAAAGGCGCTCCCGAGATTTTGATTAAAAGATGCAAATTCATCCAGCTGGGGGATAAAATTATGCCCTTAAATAAAAACGAAAAGGAAAAAATCCTGAAATTCGATAAAGAATTTTCATCAAAAAAATTCAGGGTCATAGCCCTGGCTTACAAAAAGACAAAATCCTTTAAAAAAGACGATCTCGAGAAAGACCTGATTTTTTTAGGTCTGGCCGCTTTGGATGATCCGCCCAGAGAAGAAGTAAAGTCTACCTTGGAAATATGCAGAGGGGCCGGGATAAAGGTTAAAATGATAACGGGTGACAATAAGGACACCGCAATCCAAATAGCAAAGGAAATAGGACTTTACGGTGATGTCCTCACCGGGGATGAAATGGACGGGCTTTCAGACAGGGAGCTTTCAGAAATCGTAAATAAGATTGCAATATTCTCACGGGTCAGGCCAGACCACAAAATTAGGATAGTGAGAGCACTTAAAAGAAACAACGAGATTGTAGCAATGACTGGCGACGGCGTAAACGACGCTCCTGCATTGAAAGAAGCCCATGTGGGCGTTGCGATGGGGATAAACGGGACGGATGTATCAAGAGAGTCAGCGGATTTGATTTTGAAGGATGACAACTTCGCGACTATTGTTTCTGCGATCAGGGAAGGCAGGACTATATTCAGCAATATCCAGAAATTCATTACATACCAGCTTTCCTGCAATTATGCTGAATTGTTCATCATCTTTTTCGGGATTCTGCTGGGACTGCCTTTACCACTGCTGGCGCTGCAGATTCTGTTCATGAATCTTGTAACAGACAACTTGCCTGCAATTACTTTGGGCTTCAGTCCTCCCCCCAGTTATATCATGGAAAGAAAGGCCAGAAAAAAATCAGCAATTCTGGATATGAGAATGCTTCGTCTCCTCGTGATTGCTGGAACCACGATGGGCATAGCTACCCTTGGCGTGTTTTATTTCACACTCAATGTTCTCAATCAGGACATAATGACAGCGAGGACCACAGCATTAATGACATTGATATTTTTTGAAATAGCGAATGCGTTTAATTTCAGGAGTTTCAGACATACTGTATTCAGATCATCACCATTTGCAAACAAGTACTTGGTCTATGCATCTATCGCATCAATTTTCGCGTCCTTCCTGATAGTATACTCTCCACTGAATGTTGCATTTGAAACTGCCCCGATTGGGTGGTTTAATATGATTCTGGGTGTTTTACTTTCCTTGTCCGTGATAATCGTTTTTGATTTGTTGAAAATGAAAAAGCGAAGAGAGTAACCTAAATTGATTAATTGGTATGGTATGTATGCAGATTGTTCTGCTTTTTTCGTATGCATGAACATACGCATTTTGTATCCATAGAAATGGTAAATAATAATGTTGGTATGTGATGAAAAAAATGTCCCAACTTATTCGCTTACTATCGATTAAAGAGTGTATGTAAAGGGATGAAAATTATTCGTAGTTAAAGCGACAATCAGGTTAGACCCCTCTAAATCTGGCTTTTCGGGCTAAGAAATTGTTTGAAATAAGCTTTAAAAAGGCGAATCATTAGGGGTATATTAGAAACCTGTAGCAAGAGGCCTTTGATATGAGTTTATAAGCAAGTTATGTAATATTATAATTAATAAATTAATAAAAAATTTCCATCGTAAGGACGGTGGTGGTCATGGCCAAAAAGAAGGCAAATAAAAAGAAGAAATAATCCTGCTAAATTTTTCACCACATATTTCACTAATTTGAGATATACTCCATTTTTGATTTTTTCTATTTTTTATCTGGTTAGAAAGAATAATAAAATTTCCGCACCAACATACAGCTATAAAAATATTTCCTTTAGCATCAATGCATGATATCGATTAATAAATGTATGTAAAGGGATGAAAATTATTCGTACCTCAATGCCTCTATGGGACTCAGCTTTGCCGCCTGTCTCGCGGGAAGGATCCCTGAAACTATCCCTATACAGGCAGCGAACAAGATCCCCTGTGCTATGAGCCTCGGCGTTACGAGGGCCATGGGCTGCAAAAGGAGCATGTTCAGATAGGCGGCCCCCCCAAAGCTCAGTAAGACACCAATAACAGCTCCTATAACGCTAATTGTAACGGCCTCCAATAGTATGGATAAAAGGACTTGCTTGTTTGTCGCACCCACAGCTTTCATCGTTCCTATCTGCCTTCTCCTTTCCCTGACCGATATGATCATGACGTTCATTATGACGATAGCGGATATCAGGGCCGCGATGGAGCCCAAGGCGAAGGTCATCAGATTCAACTGGCTTAGCATCTCGTTGACCGAGTTCATTATGCTCTTGTCGCTCGCCGCCTTAATGTCATCGAATTCATCGCTTATCGTCTGCTCTATGGCATCCGCGTCTGCAGGGGACAATGGCTTTACCATCATCATAGAGATTTTCCCTTCTTTCCCTGCCAGTTCCTGCAAGTCTAGCAGCGCCATGTGAACGGCATTGTCAATATCACTATCCCCCGACTCCATAAGGATGCCAACTATTTCGTATTCATTTTCTTCCAGCTCTATCGTATAACCAACACCGTAATCGTGCTTTTCAGCATAATTGTAGCCTATGACTAACTCATTCTTCCCTGGCTCAAGATCCCTGCCTTCGCCCATCTCGATATTCACCCCTCTCATTATGTCTTCAGATTCCGGATCGGTTCCCGTGATGGCAACACCATCTACAGAAGCGAAAAGTATGGGGGCGACATGGTCAACGCCTGGGACATTCTCGACTTCATCAACAAGCTCCTCATCTATCTCGCTCATCATCATATTGAAGCCCTGTATCCCGCTCTCGGTCACGATGACAAGCCCGCTGGTGATGGCTATCTGGTCGTTAACGTAATATGTTATGCCTTCCGCGAACGAGCTCACGCTCGTCACCAGGAATATGCCTATCATGACGCCCAGCATCGTCAGCACCGTTCGCAGCTTGTGCCGGACGAACTCCCTGAGCATCATCTCCCACATCACGGCTCACACCCCCTCCCTTATGGCTCTTATCGGATCGGTCTTGACGGCGACCCAGGCTGGATACATGCTGGATATTACAGTGAGCAATATCCCGTAGGTGATGGCCCCTGCCGCGAGGGCAGGCGTCACGAGAGCCAGGTCCGAGCCGCCGAGCAGGACGTTGTTGAGCATGTCGACGAAGAAGAGGGAAACCCCGACAGCCAGCACGCTGCTTATCACCGATATTATCAGTCCCTCTTCAAGTATCTGCTGCAGTATCATCCTCCTGACGGCCCCTACAGCCTTCATTATGCCGATCTGCCGCCTCCGTTCAAGGACGGATGTGTACATTGTGATTATTATGCCAATCGCGGCCACGAGCGAGGCGACGAAGCCTATGCCAAAAGTCATCACGTTGAGCGTGGCGGTCGCTTCCTCCATCATCGCCAGAGCGTCTTCCATTGTCATCGCGTCGAGATCGTCATGTTCTTCTTCTATGGTGTCCTTAATTTCTTCAACCAATGAGACATCCATAGGCTCTATCATTACTTGCGTTGCTCCGCCTTCGGTCTCGTATATCTCATCTGCATAGTCATAAGGCAAGAGAACGACCAGATCGTAAGCACCAGAATCCTCTTCGAATATCCCCATGACCTCCACTTCCTCCTTGTTTTCACTTTGGGACAATATTATGTGATCCCCCACAACCACGTCCATCGTGTTTGCTACGAGGTATCCTAATGCCGCTCCTTCATCTTCGTTATCAGGCCACGTCCCTTCCTTGAATTCCAGGGCTTGCCCTCCGAAAAGATCAACATCCTCCATTGGAAGACCATCCACCTCGAAGAACCCACCAAATTGCCTGGATATTATTGGGACAACCCTTTTAACACCGGGTAATGATTGTAAGAATTCTACATCCTCATTGTCTATGTCTTCAATTTGATACGATCCTGTAGGCCCTGCCATCTCGGACAAGTCAAAGTGCTTCATCACGAAAATCGTATCCGATCCTATTGAAGCGGTTGAAGAAGTTACAAGTTCATTCAGCCCTGTGGATATCGAACCAAGAGAAACAATCGCAGTTATGGCTATGAATATCCCCAGAGCTGTCAGAATCGTCCGGACCTTGTGCCCTCTCAAATCCTTCAAAGCCAGGTCAATCATAATTATTAATCGACTATCTTGCCGTCATCGACTATCCTGCCATCAAGCATTTTGATTTCTCTGTACGCGAGTTTAGCGAGCCTGATGTCGTGTGTGACTATTATGATGGTTTTTCGAGTCTTTTTGTGCAGGCTTTCCATCAACTCCATTATTTCCCGGCCGCTTTTGGTGTCGAGATTACCTGTCGGCTCGTCCGCCATGATAACATCTGGATCGTTAACCAGAGACCTTGCGATTGCGACCCTTTGCTGCTCTCCACCAGACAACTCGTTCGGTTTATGGGTCATTCTCTCTTTCAGGCCTACCTTTCTCAAAAGTTCCTTGCCTCTCCGGTGGGATTCAGACCGGCCGTGCCCGTTGAATCTCATAGGTAACGCGACGTTTTCGATGGCCGTCAAACCCGGTATGAGATTGTAAGCCTGAAAAACAAAACCTATCTTTTCCCTTCTTATCTTGGCAAGTTCGTCATCATTCATCTCAGAGACTTCCCGGCCCTCAACGAACACACTCCCTTTCGTTGGCGTGTCCAAACAGCCCATTACATGCATCAGGGTCGATTTACCAGAACCTGAAGGTCCGAGAATAGCTGTGTATTCGCCTTTTTTTATCTTGAGATTAATGCCCCTGAGAGCATGCGTCTCCACGCCTTTCATGCTATAAATCTTCCATACAGCCTTTAACTCGAAGATACCACCTTTCATACCCATCAGCCAAAATTAGATTAGCTATTTTTTGCCCGCTTTCTGATTCTCCATACGTAGTAACTTTCTAGTATGACGACCAGCATCAATACTATGACCAACGATGAATAGTCTGCTCCTTCGCCTTCCTCCGAATAGACCGATTTTTTAACCGTGACGGGTAATTCGCTGCTGAAAAATTCATTCTTCTCGTCAAGATACGAGATGTTTATAGTAGCATCTCCGAGCCTGAATCCTTGGAAACGAATGGTCTTGTGCTTTGTTGGTTTGAGCTCGTTAGCTACCGAAGAATCCTTAATCTCGCCATCCTGGATAAAAGCGATCTTTAACGCCTTTGCGTTACCTGTTCCTATGTTTTCGATATCCACCTTGAAGGCCGAATTATCGACTTTCGCGCTTAGCACCTCTATTATGGGGTTCCCCTTTACCGGTATTCCTACGGAAAAGGAGGTGGTTTGAGATTCACCGCTTTCGTCCTTGTAGTTGATGGTCAGGGTGGACAAGTAGCTCTTGTATTCGGCGTCGTTCTCGATTTTTAGCTTGAATTTGGCTGTTGAGCTTTCGCCAGGAGCGAATTCCCCCAGATAGAAAACGCCTCCGGAAAGAACAGGCACAATGACAGATTCCTCGGTCTCCGGGTCAGGTTCCGATATCAGGCTGAGGTCTGTCTGATAGGCTTTGCCGGTGCCCTCGTTCTTCAATACCACTTCTATCTCAACTTCATCACCAGGTTCCATGCTCTCGGGCGTTGTCTTCATCTCGGTCATAACGATTTTTGGAGTTCCCTGGACGCTTACGGGCAACTTTTTGACTATCGCGGCTGTGCTGCCCGGCCTGTAGTACCTGAGTTCTATCTCGTAGATGGCTGAAACAGCGAGCTCGTCCACCTTGAGTTGGTAGGATTGGGACACGCTGTCATAGGCGTCTATCCTTGAAAATGTCTTTATGATATCCTGGCCTGGAAGTAACGTGAAGGGGTCTTTGGGGACAATCTCGAGCGTGATGCTTTCAGAACCAGAGCCGTTGTTCTGCAGGCTTACCTCTATGCTCACTACTTGACCCGGCTCCACTGGATAAGGCGTCTGCTTGGTCAGGACAAGAGATATGTCCTGTCCCTGGGCAGCAGCCAAAGATGCCTGGACTGCCAAAAAGAGAACAAACATCAATAGTCCGCTTAAAGCCTTGTTTTTCCCCATTCTTACCATTCTTGCCATAATAACATCTACCCAATTTTATTTAATAAATGTTTATCTATTTAACTGTTTCCAACTATTTCTAAAACTGTTGGGCATCAACTATGTAAAATGTAAATCACAAGTTAAACCCCAAGAGACTTTTAAATGTATGCCGGCATATATTTTTAAGTCATAAATTAATCATTTAAGACAATTAATAGAGTAAGGTGCAGCAATGGAGAAGGAAGAAAGCAAGGAAAATGTGGAAGAGAAGGCCGCCGAGAAGGCCGCTGAGAAATCAGATGAAAAGGCAGCCGGGAAACCGGAGGAAAAGCCTGCGAAAGAAGCGAAGGAAGAGAAAGCCGAAGAAAAGGAAGCGGAAGAAAAAGTTGCTGAGGCTGAGGAACAGAAAGCCGAGGAGAAGCCAGAGGAAAAGGCTGAAAAAACCGAGAAGAAACCGGAAAAAAGCAGCACCAGGAAGATAGTCAGGGTAGGGGCGAAGGACCTCGACGGCATGCTGACCGTAAAAAAAGCCCTGCCAGGTGTGCAGGGTGTTGGCTTTATGTTCGCAAACGCGGTCTCCACGGTGTGCGGCTTTGGCGATAAGCGGCTCGGTGAATTGTCTGAACATGAACTGAAAAACCTCGGGGACATAATCGAAAACCCCGCTAAATACGGAATACCGGCCTGGCTTTACAACAGAAGGTTCGATCCTGTTGACGGGAAAGACACACATCTCATATCTGCCCGGCTTGAACTCAAGCGCAAGATGGATATCAACGAGCTGAAGAAAAGGAAATGCTACAGGGGCGTCAGGCACATCATCGGGTTGCCTGTTAGGGGGCAAAGGACCAGAAGCTCGTTCAGGCGCTCCGCTACCGTTGGCGTCAGCAGGGTAAAGGCCAGACCATCCAAAACCAGTAAGTGATTGTCATGAGGAAGATAAGAAAGAAGAGCAAGAACCCGAGAATGTCTTGGGATTCGGATAACATATCCGAGAGGAAGAATATAATAAGAAATTACGGCCTGCGGAGAAGGAGGGAGATCCTGATAGCGCAGGAAATATTGAGGAATTACAGGAGAAGGGCAAGGGAGCTGATAGCCGAGAAAGACGAGGAAAAGACGCAAGCCTTGCTGGACAAACTGGTGAAACTCGGTCTGCTCAAGCCAGGACAGGGCCTTGACGATGTGCTTGCATTGACCGTCAACGACATCCTGGACCGTCGGTTGCAGACAGTTGTATGGAAGTTGGGGCTTGCAACCACACCACGTCAGGCCAGGCAGTTCATAACACACTGTCATGTTACCGTAAGCAAAAAAATAGTAAAGTCCCCGGCTTACATGGTGCCGTCGGAGCTAGAGTCCAAAATAAGCATAGATTCGGTTTCCACAGATAAGGGTGGTAAGTAATGGCAAGTGAAGAAAAATGGGGCATTGCGCACATATATTCCAGCGAGAACAACACGGTCATTCACATCACGGATATTAGCGGAGCCGAGACCATCAGCAGGGTGACCGGGGGCATGGTTACCGATAGGGACAAGGACAAGGGGAAGGCTTTCCCTGCCATGAGGGCGGCGAGAAGGGCCGCTGGAGAGGCCATCGAGAAAGGCATTACGGGTCTGCATCTCAGGATAAGGGCCCCGGGCGGTCACAAGAAAAAAATTCCCGGTGAAGGGGCACAGCCCGCCATCAGGGGTCTGGTGAGGATGGGCCTTAGGATAGGCAGGATAAAAGATGTCACCCCGGTCCCGCACGATACCACGAGGAAGCCTGGCGGAAGAAGGGGCAGAAGAGTATAAAGGAGCCCTTTTTAAAAAAGCGTTCACGGAAAAATGTTGAAATTTTCAAGGGGAAGTCGATATGGCTAAGTCACACAGACCCACGAAGGGAAGCAGGGCATTCTGGCCGAAAAAAAGAGCCAAAAGAATATTCCCGCCTGTGAAATCTTGTCCCGCTCCAGCCGATGACAGGGTAGCGCCTCTGGCATTCGCCGGCTACAAGGCGGGAATGATCCAGGTCAGTTTCATCGACACAAGGAAGGGAGCGGCAAATACCGGCAAGGAGATTGTTCAGGCTGCCACGGTTCTGGACTGCCAGCCGCTGGTGGTCTGCGGAATGAAAATGTACCGGACTGGTCATCATGGTCTGATCAGCGAGGGAACCGTATGGCATGAGAATCTGGCCAAGGATATGGCTCGGCGCATGGATATCCCCAAGAAACCTCACATGAAAAAGGAACTCATCGGCAAGAAGCTTGACCGGCTTGTTGCCATCAGGCTTATAGTCAGCACGCAGCCAAGGGGTTCAGGACTGGCGAAAAAGAAGCCAGAGCTGTTCGAGATACCGCTTTCCGGCGATGTCGATCACCAGTGGGTGTACGGCGTGGAAAAATTGGGCAAGGAAATCATGCCGGCTGACGTGTTCTCCCAGGGCGAAGTTGTGGATGTCAAAGCCGTTACACGTGGCAAGGGATTTAGCGGCGTGGTGAAAAGATTCGGAGTGAAGATCAGGGGCAGAAAGCATGGAGGCAAAAGAAGGAACATAGGCAACATCGGCCCAAGGACACCTGCAAGGGTCCTGCCCGGTGCGATAGCCATGGCAGGACAGCTCGGGTTCCAGACGAGAACAGAATATAACAAGAAAATACTAAAGATTGGTGAGGAGGGAGTTTCACCCAAGGGCGGCTTCGTGAATTACGGCAGGGTCCCAAAAAACTACATGCTGGTTTCGGGCTCGGTGCCCGGTCCCAGGAAAAGGATCATTATGCTCAGGAAGGCCATGAGGTGGAAAGAGAAGCCGACGCCCATCGAAATCAAGCACGTTTCTCTTGAGCCCCAGCAGTAATTAACATTTTTCCTTCATATCTCGATTATAGAGGGTTTCTTCAAAACAACTTCCAGGACAAACCGCTCCATCAATCGCTATATTACATCTCCTCAATAATGCTCAATAAGTTTCATTTCGAATACAATAAAGATGCCGATTTCTGTCACACCCTGTATTGACTGCATTTTTTATCCATCTATCATTTACCTGACCAGTATGGCCTGTGGTCCCTAAAGATCCGGTGTTAGACCAGCTATCACAATGAGTAGCAGCAGTGCCATCTGCATTTGAACCAGTCCAAACATATGGATATGAAACATGAACCTTATCGCCGAGTTCGGTTAAATCAATAGGTGTATTTATTGTCCCATCAAATAGGTCTGATTTATTCATTGCTATTACAGCACCATCCATCCTTCTATATATCGCCTCCGGAATCCTGTCCCTCACATCAGTTGTTCCATTGCTTAATAAAGCAATCCAAGTTCCAGCAAGACCTGCAAAATCTGCTCTTTCTTGACATTTACTATCTGCTCCAGCTAATCCTCCAAGAAGGCCTCCCATATATATTGAACCAGTAGTTACAAAAACATCTGTACTTTGAGCTCCTATACAAGTACCATTTTCACAACCACCTGAACAATTATGAGAAGTAGGATAACAGGCAGGACCTGGACTACGGCAATAATACTCTGTTAAGACAGACCCAGAACATGAATCTATGACCCCGCCAGGATAAAGCCTATTATCAGAACAAACACCGTGAACACCATAATCCAAACCGCCATCTGAGTCCATGCATGTTTGACCTGCCATATTACAGGCCCCGTAAGAACAATTATTCTGGCAAACCTCCCCATCAATTACTATATCCCATATGCCTGTAAAATTATTATATTGGCATGCATATTCATGTAAATAATCAGAACTGTCACAATAATCCCAATTTTCTTGACCCAGCCAAATAACATAATCTTGAACCTCATAATCCACTCCGCCAAAGGGGTCTACGCATTGTTCCTCTATAGGAATACAAGGATCACATACACCTCCGCAAACACTTCCAGTTATGTAACAAGTATTATTTATGAATATCTGGGGAATTAGACAATTAACATAGTTCGAACAGAAGTCATTTCCTCGAATAAGATTATTTGCATTACCAATATCTGAAACATAAAGTCCGTCGCTTTGGCTTTTCTTTACAGTATTATTTTCTATAGTATTATCCGAACTTCTGTGCAAAGATATCCCATAATAATTTGAGTCAAGACTGTTGCTGATAACCGAAGTGTCAGTTGCCAGTATTAAATTGATAGCATAAGGAGTTGAAACAACTGAATTATTTTCAACTATGTTATTTGAGGTGTCAAATATTTGAATACCCGTATCGAAATCATAAGAGATAATATTGGCTATATTATTGCCTTTGATTATATTTCCCAGACTTCTAGAATAAATTCCGTACTTATTTCTATAAACTTCGTTATCTAAAATTTCATTATAATGGCCATCAATGAAAATTGCATAAGGATTTTCTCTTAATTTATTATTTTTAATTAGATTATATTTTGAGGCAGGGTATATTGATATTCCATGAACAGAATTATTAGTAATATTGTTTCCTTGAACTGTATTATTGGAACTAGCTCCAAGATAGATTCCATAAGCTCCATTCGAATCCATGGTGTTATTAATAATTTGTATATTCGAAGAATTTTCTGCCCCACATCCCTGATAATTATCATTGAGGGTATTGTTAAAAATATAAGAATCGTTTGCTCCATTTAAATAAATCCCCCAACCTCCTGAGAATCCAAAAATATTACAATTTTTAATAACAGTATTAGACTTAGTAGAATGAATTCCTGAAATATATGCAGTACTTGAACTTGTTATAGAATTTCCTTGACAATCAATTGTTACATTTTCAGCAGTTACCCTAATACAAATTTCGTCTAGTTCTTGGAAAATATCTTGATTCATAACATAGAAACTATTTGGATTGGAAATGCTTTGACATTCAGTAAGTTCTTGAACCGGAAAGGTACATTCACTTGTATTGTAACCAGAACAATCACCTAAACAATCCAAAATTCCGCCTGTAAATCCTTTACCTATTGTTGTACAATTATTTCCACTTAAATTGGTCCCATCGCATACCTCTCCTGTTTCTATGATATCATTGCCACAGAAAGGATTAATCATGTAATACGCCTCAATTGCTTGGAACAAGTCAGGCACACAAGCAGAACATCGATACCATCCGTTGATGTGATCCATCAACTCCGTCATATTGACGATGCCGTCGCACGGTTCCTGGTCTGCTCCGGTGTTGCATTCTGCAGCTGAAACCAGGCTTAAGAAAACCATAGAACAAAAAAGAAACACAATCAAAATCGTCTGGGAGTTTTCCATATTTAATTACTTAATTTTTACAATAAATAAATGTGGACTACAACAAGCTTGAACTGAAGATTAAATAAACCACCACATTGATTCTTCATAAAATTCTACATTCATACAGATCCCAAAGTTACAATGATACCACGCAGTAGAATAATGAGCACCAGTAGCCCAATCCCCGTCAAGAATTCTTTGATATGTATCGACTTGACGTTGACCAGTCCCGGTGCCTTCTGTTAATCGATTAGTAATTCTTTCCCAATTAGTTCCATTATAACAAGCTCCATAACTTTCATCGCCAACACCAGACTTACTCTTAACCCTGAAAACTAATTTATTGGCATCATAATTCCAACAATCAGCTGGTATTGTCACATTATAAGGAGCTAAGGTGCCATGTTTAACCAGCCACAAACTGCTTGATTTAGCATTACCTGGTTTTGTATAATTCATATATACAAAATAACTAACACTATTTGTTTCATCAGCATTCTCTTGATATACCCAACCAGTTGGATAATATTTTCTCAGAGCCTTAATTCCAGAGCTTGCCTGAATCCTTATTTTAGAAGCATCGGGGTCTGAAGGGTCAACCAAAGCAATTCCATAGATGTTTCCATTTTTATAAATCCTTAATGGGGAAGTCAACGTTCCCAAAGGCTCAACTGCAATGCTGATTGTTCCAGTCCCATCATAAACCCTTAGGCCGACGTCTTGATAACTTTGGGCCGATATTTGTTGAGATAATATTATTGATAAAAAGGGTACGATAAATAAAATTGAGATTCGTTTATAAAATTTGGTTCTTATCATAATCATCATGAAACTCTAATTTATTAAAGGTCGGTTCTTAGCCAAATCTGTCCTGTGGCCGGACTTGCAGGGTCTGAAGTTCTCGTCTCTATAATCAAACCTCCTGTTGCCTTAATTGGTCCGCCGACTACTTCAAGTTTATTTGTTCCTGGAGTCGTCGTCCCGATGCCGACGCTGCCATCGGAATCAATAGTCATTCTGTATTGATTGTTTGTTACAAACCTTAAAGCCGTAGCTCCTGCAGTCCTTATTGCGAAATCCTCATCAGGTTCCCCACGCAAACTCGCAAACTCAAAACCACCGGAATTAAATTGGAGCATATTTGTACCCCAAGTGTCCCCCTTATTTATGCGAACAACATTTGCTCCGCTGTCAGGTCCTATGTCCAAAAGAATCCAAGGATCTGGTATTGTCCCGATGCCGACGTTGCCGTCTTCATCTATTCTCATATGTTCGGTTAAGTCAGCCGTAAAAATCAATGCCCCGCCATCAGAGACAAGTCTTCTGTTCTTACCCCCGCTTCCGGTCTGATTCAACCATAACGCTACTTCAGTACCGGTTGTGCCCACTACATGAAGAACGCCGCCGTTTGCGCCGCTCACTTCAATTTGCGCCGTTCCCGCGCTATCCGCAACCTCCAAATTTACGCCCGGGCTAGTCGTCCCTATGCCGACGTTGCCAGCAAAATAAGCTCCTCCATCGTTTCTAAGTGAATAGACATGTGAAAATGAAGTCCAATTTACTTCAGAACCAGATGTTCCGTGGTTGTAGGTTTTGACCGCCATAATATCCTCGCCTGTGTTCCAGTGATAATTGATAGTAGTCATCCGGGCAGAAGGAGCTCCATACCAATCTGGCGTAAATTTATTGGCAATCTCCCCCCCGGAATATCGAGAATGGGTTAATTTTGCATTGACAGCGTGATAGGGTATATTACTCAGTCCAGTTTCACCAATTTGCTGATAATCACCAATTTTTACCCGAGCCACGTCTTCTAATTTTGTACTTGGTGTCTTATGGTGTTCTTCGATATCTAATTCTGAATTATCCGGCCCCATCGTCCCGATGCCGACGTTGCCGGTTTTTGAAATAGCAAACCTGTACTCACCAGCTGTATTATCATAAATACTGAACCCTCCCGCATTAGATGGGATACCTCCCAAATCGCCAAGAATGAAATCATAGCGATGTGGTTCTGTTCCACTACCTTCAATTTTTAATCCTCGCCAACCATACCCTATTCTTACAGTTCCATTTACATCCAAAGTAGCACTTGGGCTCGTGGCCCCGATGCCGACGTTGCCAGTATTATTGTTATAAATATCGTTTCCAGATGCTGCCCAGAATCCTCCTCCACCTCCACTTACACTACTCAGACAAACTACCCCTCCTTGGTCAGTACAGATATCTCCCGTAGCATGGATTCCACCACCTACAACATCTAATTTATCGGTGGGACTTGTTGTTCCGATGCCTACGTAGCCGTTTGATTGCTTGATGGCCACAACTTTTGACGATGTATTCCAGAAGTGGAAATCATCACTCGCCCCACCGGCTCCAGGTCCGATTTGCCATTTTTCAATACCGCTTCTTCGAAAGTTGACAGCTGCATAGCCGGGTGCGTCAATCGTTAAAGCAGCATTCCCAGCCGTTTTCCTGATCCGCACTTCACCACCTAGAATGTCTAATTTGTATCCCGGCGTCGTCGTCCCTATGCCGATGTAGCCGCCTGATAGTGGTACCAATAAAACATCGTTTGTTCCTACCGGATTCGCTAATAATTGTTGTCCACCAGCTTCGGTAAGTACTAAATCATGAGTAGCTCCAGCTTCACCTGTTATCACAAGACCATAATTTGTACCGATATAGGCACGAGCTTCCCCAGATACAAACGATCCAGGACCAAATCTCAAAGCTCCATCAATATCAAGTTTATCTTGTGGCTCCGTTCCTATGCCAACTCTGTTTGTAGTAGTGCTTATGTATAAAGGAGCTAATTCCAGTTCGTCGAGGGAATGGCCCATGATAATAGGAGGGCCGCCCGAATTGTAGGCAGCTGCCATGCCTATTGCAAGAAGTATTGCAACGAATGCCGCAAGGAAAGCGAGCTGTACGTTTCCTATGCTTATTTCCAGCTTCATATTGCCCCGTTGCATAATCAATCCTTACCCTTTCTTATAATCACATACGCTGTTTTACCCATGTACTCTTTGGGACAGTCAATCTTTGCTCCTGTCCCGAACTTGCTTACCTTCTTTTCATAGATTATCTTAATATCATCATGTAGTTCCAATTTGTCTTTGAAAACCTTTATTCTCCTCATATTATAATATATATTAATATATATTTAAATATTTAACGGTGGTGAGGATATGAAAATGGCTGAAAATTTGAATGCAGGATGTCTGTACCCCCCATTTCCAGAAAAATTTATATAACCTTTTTTTCAGTTTTAAACTATGAAGCACATTCTAAGCGACTTCGACTTGAGCGCAGGAGATATGCTCGCTATCCTGCAACTGGCATCCAAGATTAAGCTCAATCCTGAGAGGTATCATGAATCGCTCAAAGGAAAGACGTTGCTGATGTTGTTCGAGAAGACCTCAACGCGGACCAGGGTGAGCTTTGAGACAGCGATGACGCAGCTGGGCGGCCATGCCATATTTCTTGATTACAGGACAAGCCAGATAGCCAAGGGCGAAACCCTTGCGGACACGAGCAGGGTGCTGGGCAGGTACTGCGACACGATAATGGCGAGGCTGTACAGGCAGCTTGACCTAGAAGAAATAGCAAAGCACGCCGGTGTGCCCGTCATAAACGCCCTGACAGAGATGTACCATCCTTGCCAGGCCCTGGGCGATCTGCTAACCGTGCTGGAAAAGAAAGGGGGATTCAAGGGCACCATATCCTTTGTCGGAGACTGCGGATTCAACATGGCGCATTCCACCATGATTTCTTTTTCAAAGCTCGGTATGGATGTGAGGCTGGTCTGCCCTAAAAATCACAGTTATATGCCAAATCCAGACGTGTTAAAGAAAGCAAGGAAAAGCGGAAAAGGTAGAATAGAAATAGTCCATGATCCCAATCTTGGCGTTAAAGGGGCGGACGTGGTGTACACGGACGTCTGGATAAGCATGGGGCAGGAGGAAGAGAAGCAGCAACGCGAACGGGATTTCAAATCCTATCAGGTAAACTCCGCTCTGCTTTCCAAGGCAAAGCCTGACGCCATATTGATGCATTGCCTGCCAGCCATGCGGGGGTACGAGGTCACGGACGAGGTGCTTGACGGTCCACAGTCGGTGGTCTTCGACCAGGCGGAGAACAGGCTGCATGCGCAGAAGGCCGTGCTGGTCTGGCTGCTTGGCAAGGTGTGACCCCCCGTTTTCCAGATATACTTGATTCTGGATTCTTTATTTTTCGTCCTACTCGTGCTCGTATGAGAACAAATCTACTATGAAGATTGCAAATGGCAATAACAGGATGAACAGCGCTATCAGTACGCCGATCACTACGGGGTTTGCCAGGCTTATCTGGGGGGTGCCAGAAACTGTGACAGAAACGAAGTAAAATAACAATACTGCAATTATAAGGAAGAAAACTAGCACATAGATGTTGCTGAAGAGCGACCAGATCGCACTCCACAATGATGCAAAGAAATTGTAAACGAGCGAGAAAGCCCACCCCAGAATTATCAAAATTATGACTATCACGATGATGACGGCAACCCACGCAGCCAGCGCACCAGGGCCAATCTCGGTCGTTTTCACTCCCTCCCCCACCAGATAGAAGATCGAGCCCAGCAAGGACAACACGATTATGATGGCCAGAGCCACCACGGCATACCCCCACTTGCTGCCGTGGTAAGCCTCTTCCCTACTTTTCCAGACGCTCATAACAATTAATTGGGATCTTAAAAATATAAAAGGTCAAATGTAGCTGAAAAGTTGACCCTCCCTCCCCCCTTTCGGAATCTTTGCGATTTTAATTTCTTACTGTCATAATAAGTTGATGGCAGAGAAGATTGGAGTCCTTGTTGTTTCTTCAGGAGCAAGAGCTTCGGCCTATATTGACGCCCTGTCACAAAGCAAGGAATACAAACCGGTTTTTTACGTAGCTGACAGCTGTGCGAATCCGTACAGAATTAAAATGGCCAGAGAAACTGGTGGCGGGCATGAGAAATTCAGTGACCTTGATGTTTTGAAAATAATGGATTTTGCAAAGGGGAATGCCGACAAAATCGGTTTTGGCATAGTGGGTCCTGAAAAACCGATTATCGATGGGGTGAGGGATCTGGTCGAGAGAGAAACAGGAATACGGATGCTGTGCCCGAGTAAGCAATATGCAATAGAGTGGAGCAAGGTCGAGCAGAGATTGCTCGTATCCAAGGCCGTTCCCAAAGCGAACCCTGCCTACAGGGTCTTTTCCTTGCATGGTCAGCTTCCTGCCTCCTTAGACGCTGAACATATAATGGAATATGCCGACGAAGAAAGTGCTCTGAAAGATTTCCATGATTGGGACACGGAACTAGGTGGCAATATCGTCATAAAACAAGATAGACCTGCCGGGGGGAAGGGCGTTGTTGTGTCAGGGGACCATTTCACAACGTGTGAGCAAGCCGAAGAGTATTTTATGCAAATGTTGCATAATGGTGCAGTCGTAGTTGAAGAAAAGCTTGAAGGGGAAGAGTCCAGCTTCATGGGATTTTCCGATGGCAAGGTCTACAGGCCGGTTCCGTTTACAAGGGACTATAAAAGGGCAAATGTTGGTGGCAGGGGCCCGAACACGGGCGGGATGGGCTCTTACAAGGGCAAATATTTTTCCCTCCCTTTCCAGTCCGTGGATGATCGTGCGGAATCATCTTATATCGCTGGCAGGATATTTGAAGAGCTGAAAGGTTCTGGAGAGAATCCTTGGGTGCGATTCATACCCGCCTATATAGCTCTGATGCACACAGCCGATGGAACCAAGGTGCTGGAGATTAACAGCAGGGGAGGAGACCCGGAAATCATGAACATTTTGCCTGTGCTGAAGAACGATTTCATGGAGCTTTGTCTCGGGATGCTTGAGGGCAACATGCCTGAACTAGATTTCGAAAACAAAGCAACCGTGGCTATCTACGATGTCCCTGCAGAATACGGCGGCATGGTCGAGAAGTTCGAGGGAAGCACTGAAGTGGATTTGAGCGGCGCATATCAGATGCAAAGAAAACTTGGCAAGGAAAGGATGCGGGTTTATCCGGGGGCCATGTCGTTGCTGGGTAACAAAGCCCATTCACTTTCTTCGAGAACCGTGGCTGTGGTTGGGATAGGGGACGACATAGAGGAAGCAAGGGGAATATCAGAGGATGGGATAAGGGCCATCGATGGTGAAGGACTGTGGTACAGGTGTGATGTCGCTTCTCATGGTCATATTGAAAGAAGCAAGGGGCATATGGAAACGCTGAGGGGATGATTTTTTGGCTAAGTGCATGAACGCGATATTCGACCCCGGAGAAAACGGGAAGAAGATGAAGGTGGCGGTCTTTTTCTCAGGGGGCGCCAGCTCCTTCAAGGCGATGCTTGATGACCCCAACCATGGAAAGCTTTACGATGTGGTCGTAGGCATCACCAACAAACCTGATACGAAGGGAAGGCAACTTTTCGATAAGCAGGGAATAGAGGTTCTTGATTACCCCCTGAAATTCAAGCCCTTTGATACCGAGGCTGCGATGCCGATGTACGAGGAGGTGCTGCGCGGGTTAGAACCTTTTGAACCCGACATCATCGCCCTGTCCGGATTCATGCGGCTAGTGACATATCCTGTTATAGAACACGAAGACAAGGCAGGGGAATACACCAGCAGGGTCTTCAACGTCCATCCCGCAGACCTTACCATTTTAACGGGGGATAATGCTGGAAAGTTGTACGTCGCTGATATGGAGCCCTCCCAGGTCGCCGTGCTGGCGTTGATCAACGAGCTGAAGCGCAAGTACAAAGGTGAAGACGCGGTCTATGACGCCATCGTCTCAGGAGAAAAGGAAACCAGGTCGACCATACATGTGGTCACCGAGCAATTCGACGAAGGCCCCATACTGGTCCAGTCGAAATCCTTCGCGGTTCCTGACAAGGTCAGAAGATGGATCCAGAACAGGAATTTCAGGCCAGCCAGAAGGTTCGCTGATGATTTGCAGGACCAGATGAAATTGTATGGCGATGGGCCAGCTTATCTTAAAGCCTTGGAGTCAACTGCAAGAGGGGAGCTTGGCGTAAAAGGCAAAGTCGCTTATGACAGGGGTATAGCTCTGCCCTGCTGCGGGATTCGTTTATGACTTCTAAAAATAAGGCCATTCTGTTTGAGGCTGGGGCTACAATTCGCTCTTGCAATAATCCATCGCGTTGACAAATATCTTCAGCCCGTCTCCTTCTTTTTTTGGTCCGGCCTCGCTTGTCCACAATTCATCAGTGTATGGGTCTACTTTGGCTTCAGGATGCGGCATCATCCCAAGTATGGTTCCTTTTTCACCGTCACAGATACCAGCAATGTGAAGAACTGATCCTGTTGGATCCCAGCTCCTTCTGTAGTCGCCTTCGGGCTCCAGTTCATTGCCTTCGGGATCGACGTAAGCAAAAACGACCTGGTCATTTTTGAAAAGCCTGTCCACAACGGACCTGTCACCGCGATAAAAATCGCGTGTAATCAGTTTTCCCTGGCCATTCCTCATGGGCAGGCTTAGGACACCGTCCAATCCGACTGTGAATATGCATTTACCATTGTTCACGTTTCTCAGATGCACGGGATTATCCCTGAAATCTCCGCAGTCGTTGTAATACAAAGTGATATCCCTGTCCCCGAAGACGCCCTCGCTCGTAAGCAAGCCTGCTTGAACGGCCTTCTGGAAGCCGTTGCAGACCGCCAGCATGATCTTCCCGTCTTTGTGGAACTTGCTGAACTGATCAGACAACTTTTTCCGGAAGAACGCCCCTTCTATGCCGCCTGCCCTGACATAATCACCGAAACCAAACCCGCCCTGCAAAAAAATGAAATGATACCCATCGAGGCTCTCCCTGCCTTCGAGAAGATCATAGATGTGGACGTCCTTATGGTCAAAGCCAACAAGCTCGACGGCATGCCTGCTCTCTCTGTAGCAATTTGCTCCGGGTCCTGCCATTATAGCGCATCTGTACTTGCCCATTACCATCCCCTCAGAGGAGCCTTCCAGGCCTCCCCAAATTCATTAATATTCCCGTAAACGACCCTTCTGCCCCCACCACCGTAGATCCTCAGGTCGGGCGTATCCGTTACGGCGCCAATCATCGCAATGGGATAATCGCCCATCCTCCCCTCGAACTCTGATGCCTTTTCGGGTGGCACTTCGACAAGCAGCCTGCCCAGCGATTCGGAAAACATGGCCTGCCAATCCTCCATCCCACTTTCGTTAGGCAGCTTGGAAAAATCCAGTTCCATCCCAAGACGGCCCCCATGAGCCATCTGGGCAGCCGCCACCCCCAGGCCCCCATGGTTCACAGACTTCGCGGCCCTGATGACCTTTTCGTTCGGCATTATCCCTGTCGTTATGACCTTGCTGAGTTCCCTGTACATCTTTCCGGCCCGTTTCCCGTCAATTACCGGGATATTATTACCGACATAGCCATCGATATGGTAATAGTCCCATCCGGCCAGCGGTTCCTTTTCGCGAGACCCGTCCTTTATCCAGTAATATTGACTTCCGCCTAACTCGGGCTTGGTTTGACCTACAACATAGACATAGTTACCGGGCCTCTTCGCGAAGGAGCTCACGGAAGTCCTGACATCATCGATGACGCTTCTCGTATGAGCAATGAGCGTTGGAGCGATATAAAAGAGCCTCCCGGTATCTTTGTCCTCGAAATGGTTGTTCATGCTGTCCTTACCGACATCGCAAGGCACGTCATAGTCGTACATGCAGTCGGTGAATGCCTGCAGTCCCATTGCCAACCTGCCCAGCTCTTCGTCGTCGCCCTTGCAGTTTGCCATGGCCCAGTTATCGAAGATGGTCATCCTGTCCATATTGCCTCCATGTGCTACGTTGTTCCTTATGGCGCTGTCGAAGATGGCCCTTACACCAAGACCGGCATGCTTCAATGTCTTCCTTGCATCAGTATAAACCGAAATCACCCATCCGGCATTGCAGCCTGGAATGGGTCTGTACACGACCGCATCATTGGGTCCGTCGTATCCCGGTCCCGTCAATTGGGGCAGAATGGTCCCGCCTTGGACTTGGTGATCGAAGAGCCTTATCTGGGTCTCCTCGTTCGAGCAGACATTATAGCTTCCAAGCACCCTCATGAGCTCTTTGGTCAGATCATTACCTGCCTCGATCTTTGGTTCAGGAAGATTCTTGACATGGAATGTAGCATTCCTAACCACCTTTGGCTTGCCACCATGCAGATGTGAGAGGTCCAAGTCCATCAAAACCTTCCCGCTTTTTTCATTGTCATAGACAACCGTCCTTCCCGTATCGGTCATCCTGCCAATCGGATACGCCTCGATCCCGTGCCTCGTGAACACGCCGATTACATCATCGACGTCGGACGGAGATACGACCACCGCCTGCCTCTCCTGGGATTCCGATATGACCTTCTCCGAGTTCGTCATGCCGGCTTCCTTCGTCCTTACGTTATCGATGTATATCTCTATCCCTCCCGTCTTCTTGGCGGTCTCAAAGGCAACCGAGGACAGTCCACCGCCCCCGAAATCCTGGCAGTACTTGACTTTCCTTCTTTTGAACAGGTCCTCGACCAGGTGATAGCTCCAGCTCTGCTCCTCAATGGGATTGCCGATCTGCACTCCTGCCACGGCCTGTTCCTTGTCCTCATCCGCCTTTCTGCCGACCGAGGATAGCGTCGCTCCATGGATGCCATCCCGTCCGGTCCTTCCCCCGATGAGTACGAAAACATCGCCAGTATCCACGCCTTCCCTGATGGTTTGATCATAATAATCAAGGTCGACCAGCCCGAAAGAACCACCGAAAACGAGGGGATTGTTCACATTGTTCCTGCTGTATTGCGTGGCGGCCATGACAGTCGGTATGCCCATGTTGTTCCCGTAATCCTGGTTGCCCCTGTTTATTTCTGTCAAGTAGACCATTGTCGGTTTCCTTTTCACAAGCTCTTTAGGAGTGTTCGGATCAGGCAGTACGAGAATGAATGTATCAGCCCTCACGTCAGCCAGAACCGACTCTGGGTCCCTTATGACTCCCCCCGTGCATGTATTGGAGCCACCGAACGGGCCTTCGCCCGAGGGATAATTGTGCGATTCGCACTTCCCTGCAAATCCGTATCTTCTCTGATTATGTTTAGCGAATTCAATTATACCGGCATCATCCTCGAACGCCATGACGACCCATGGCTTGTTCAGCTTCTTCGTTGCAGCCATTATGGTGTCTTTAAGCATGCTTTCATATGTGACCTCCCTTACATCGCCACCAGAATAGTCCTTGAGATTGATCCTGCCGTTGATGGTCCCGTGTGCGGAATGCTCGCACCATGACTGGGCGTTGACCTCGAGAGATAGCTGGATCAGATCCGCATCGACTGTGGTTCCTCCCTGTTCGTACCGACGCATCTGCCCTTTCATATAATCCTGGATTAGGCGCGTCTCTCCGGGCAGGAAGGAGAGCCCGTGCGCCCTGCTGAAATCTTCCAGATCGTTCCCGCTAAGATTGAAGAAGTTCCCGAACGACAAGTCAACATCAGCCATTTCCCTCACCCAACGGAATGCATATGTATGTCTGGACCTTGCTGTCGGCCAGCTTCTCCTCCGAGCATATTTTGTCGATTTGACGCCTAGACAAATCGCCCCTTATCTCATACTCATCGATCTTCCTGACAGATTCCAACTCAGTATCGAAAATCCTGATCAGAGCCTTCCTAGTGGCCTCTCCCCAGTTGTCGATTATCAGTGGCTTTCTCTTGTAACCGACCCTCACTAGCCATGATCCCCTGTAATCCTCAGGAACCTTTGGCTGCTCATAGACAGGCGCGTTTCCAAGAAACCTGTGGTCTTCTACAACGGAGTCCGCCAGAAGCACGTCCCCGAACTTTTGCGCTTGGTCTGGCTTTATATCGTCAGAGAAGAAATACAGCGTCCTCGTACCGACAGAATCCACAGGGACTCCCATGATATCGTTTATATACGTTCGGGTCCTCTCGCCTCTCACGTCCGGGATACCATCTTTTGAACGTACCTCTATAACGGAAGGCATAGCATAACCAAAAAATATTATATTAATTGTTGGCAGGAAATAATTTAAGCCTTGACAACTCTTGACAGACAGAAAGCTGAAATTCGAAAGCTTTTAAATATTGACTACATGAAATAATTCTTAAGTGGTCGTAATGAAAGTGCCGGTTTATGGTCTTGATGGGAAAGTCAAGGGAGATGTTAATCTAGGCGTGGCATTTTCCAGGCCCGTCAGGGTCGACATGATAAAGAGGGCCGTCCTCGCGGAGCAATCCAGCTTAAGGCAGCCTTACGGTTCAGATCCCCTGGCAGGGCAAAGGACATCTGCCAAGTACAAGGGAAGAAGGGGTATAAGGAACAGCATGATGAACAGGGAGATCGCCAGGATGAAAAGGATAGTCGCCGGCGGTTTCCTGCGATTCAGGGCAAGGTCCGTTCCCCAGGCCGTGAAGGGCAGGAGGGCCCATCCTCCCAAGGCGGTGAAGAACTGGGAAAAGAAGATAAACAAAAAGGAAAGGCTGCTCGCGTTCATGTCCGCCATCGCCGGCACCGCTGACAAGAAATTAATAACATCAAGAGGCCACGATGTTGATGATGTTAAGCATATCCCGCTGGTTCTGGACGATAAGTTCCAGGAACTGAAGAAAAACAAGGAAGTCGTTTCCACGCTGCTTGCCTTGGGGCTTGCCAAAGAACTGGATAGGTGTTCGGCTAAGAAAACCAGGGCCGGCAGGGGCAAGACCAGAGGCCGGAGAGTAATCAAGAGGAAAGGCCCGCTCATAGTCATAGCTGAGGATAAGGGGATAGTCAACGCTTCTAACAATATACCTGGCGTTGAGATATCAACCCCAAAAGACCTGAATGTTAGTGCGCTGGCTCCGGGAACGGCACCGGGCAGGCTGACCATCTGGACGAAGTCTGCCGCTGCCGCTGCCGAAAAGATGGCTGGGGGGTAAAGCAATTTTCTTGGATGGTTACCATTCGCTTTGATTAATAAAAGTAGCCAAAGCGATATATTTATATGAAAATCAGCCAGATACTTTTGTTTTTGGTTGTGTTTTCCTTTTTGATATCCCCAGCCATCGTGGCAGCCCAGACCTGCACCACATCGGCTGACATGGATTGCGACGGCTCAGTCAACATTACAGAGCTTATGAATCACATTGACGCATGGTACAGCTGCTCCGCCTGCGTGCCCGATTTGTTCCAGGCCATTGAGGCCTATTACGGCATTTCCCATGCTTCTGCTTACCCCACCGACTACGTTTCTTACTGGAAGCTCGACTCTGCAACGGGAGGGATAACCCCTGACGAAGCGGGCAGGAATGATGGGACCTTTATGGGCGATGCATCCATAACCACTGATTCAGAGAGATGGCAGGTTCTGGGTTTGGACGGAACGGATGATTATGTCGACTGCGAGGATGACGCCAGCCTGAATTTCATGGACAGCCTGACATTGGGTGCATGGATAAAGCCAAACACTTTCGGTCAGTCCGGCTGGGGCAGGATAGTCGACAAAGGAAGCAGCTCCACCGGATTCTCGTTTTTTGTCAGTCAGGAAAACAATAATCTGGGTTATGCAATCTACGGGGTAACCGTGGTCTACTCCAATTCAAATTCAATCTCGTTGAACAACTGGCAGCATGTTGCCGTGTCATATGATGGCTCTGCAGTCACATTTTATGTAAATGGCATGGAATCAGGCACGGTCAGCTATACCGCAGATCCCCCGGATTCCTCCGGCCATCCTCTTGTCATAGGAATCAGGGATTACGACAAGAACAGGGATTTTGACGGCTTGATAAATGATGTAATTATATATGGCAGGGCCTTGACACCAACAGAGATATCCCAGATATACGAAAGCCAGAAAACCGGACCGGCTCATCCTGTCTGTGGCGATGGTACCTGCAGCCCGGGAGAGAACTGCCCCCAGGATGCCGCCGGCTGCCCTGACAACGCCTGCTATGAACCCTCATGCAACAGCGGATGCGGCCAGACTGCTGTTCCCCAGAGGCAGAACGATGAAACCTGCGTTTCCCCCCTGATGTGCGACGGTGCGGGGAGCTGCGTCGAATGTACGGACAACAGCTATTGTTCTGGGGATGAGCAATGTGTTTATGGAAGCTGCGTTATAATATCAACCGGCTGCACAAAGTATGTTGACGATACCGGTTCAGGTAGAGCCTGCTCTTCTTCCAACCCTTGTACTTTGGATTATGCAAAAACCAATGCTGTTCCAGGGGACATTGTTTGTTTAAGAAATGGTAATTATGGAGAGCAAAGCTTCGGCTCTGGAACAGCAGTTGGAACACAGGATGCTTGGATAACTTACCAACCAGCTACCGGGGAAGAGCCTGTATTTGATAGACTAGAGATTAGCGGTTATGGAGATTATTATATAAGTTTCATTGGTCTTGCCATTACCGCACCTGACGATAGTGCATATACTAACTTGGTAAGGATAATAGACGCTCCTTCTCATCTTCATTTAATAAACTGCAGTATAACCGGAAGATGGGATATTCCAGGACCAGGCGCTCTTACAAAAGCTGGGATAGGTATGAAAGTATATGAGGTGTCTGATATTGTGATTGATGGGTGTGATGTTCAAAAATCACAGAAAGGAATTTCTACGGCGGGTGCAAGCAAGTTCCGTGACGGCCTGATAATAAGAAACAATCACATTCATAATTGTGCATCTACTCTATTATACCTTGATTCTGATAATGATTATGACAATGGCTTGGTTATAGTTGAGAATAACCACATACATGACAGAAGAAAACTATGGGAGTTGCATGGCGCGGGATTTTACAGCTTTATGAACAACATTATTATCAGGAACAACATTATACACGACTATGGTGGCTCAGGTGCAATTCGTCTTCACGCTTCTGAAGCGGCAACCCCCACCAATGGCTATGAAAATGTAATTATTGAGAATAATTTGGTTTATGATGGACAGGGCACAACAGGAAACGTTTTTCATGCTCTGCATAAGAATATCACAATAAGGAATAACACTTTCAGAAGCGGCTCAGGGTTCGGGTATCCAAAACCAGGAGCTTCTGATATATTTATTTACAACAATATTTTTGCCGGAGGAGTTAGCATTGATGATAGTATTGATTTCACCGAGGATAACAATATTTGGCGGTACTTAAAAGTAGGGAGTAATTATTTACAAGACCCTCCAGGAGAAAATAGCATAGTTATAGGCTATTACGGCGGGTATTATCCAGGATATGATGAAAACTATTTTAAGGGTTCTGTTAACTTCTTTAGTGGCGGGTCTGACCCTGATCTGTTTGACCAATGGGGTTTTGACCGCGTCCCGCAAGGGCAAGAACATTGTCCGAGTGACCCTGATATCCCTTGCTTCACATGTGACCCAGATGCCAGCATTGGTTGTTCACACAAGGAAAACCTCAACGATGCCTATCATCCTGTAATGACAAGCGACGCCTGCAACGGAAATGTCGATTCTCAGGGAGTTGCCGTTGGAGCTTTCCCCTGCGTCTGCACTGAAAATATTCAATGTGAGGGAGTTTTTGGAGCAGGTTATACATGCAATATTGAAACGGGAGAATGTGTCGAAGGGAATATATATTATCTAGATGCCTCTGCAACAGGGAATAATGACGGAAGCTCCTGGCAAGACGCCTGGAACAATCTTGCCGATGCAAAAGCAGTAGTAAATAATTTGCCAGATGAAGATATCACTGTTTTAGTTAGAGATGGGAATTATGGATATTATTCCGATTCAACTGCAAGAACTGATTGGTTGACTTGGAAAGCCGGTGCTGGTGCATCACCAGAATTCACAGGAATTAGGATTGGCGGAACTGGTTTTAATTCAGATGTTTATTTAAGATTTGAGGATATTCATTTTATTGGGTTTTTGTCAGGAGCTTCTCCTCCGACACCAACTATCAATAATAATGGAGGAGATTATGTTGAGATTATTAATTGTGAAGTTGAAGGTTATGCAAATCCAGATGGTTATAATAAGGGTTATTGGGATGCTGGTTCATGTGTATGGCTTGTTGGTGATCATCTTAAAATAAGTGGTTGCGAAGTGCATGACTGCCATAGGGGAATAGAGCTTGTTCAAACAGATTATCCTAATGTTGATAATATTGAAGAAATCAGCTACAACTATGTTCATGATTGTTCTGGCAGCGGTATACTAATCTTCGATGAGGCCAAAGTTAATATTTCATACAATCATGTTTACAGGCAATGGCCTTATCCCGACCCCGATCTACCTCATATACATGGTTCTGGCATTGGGATTGAAGCTGAGGAGGTAATAATAAGACACAATATTGTTCATGGCTATGGCAATTCCGGGGGCATAAATTTTTATAATAGTGAAGGAGGTAGTTATGGGCATAATAATATAGTGGAAAACAACTTGGTTTATGATGGAGGTGCAATAGGTCTTGGAGCCATAACATCTGGTTGCAAGTGCAATAATAACACAATTATTGGTCATGGTGCTGAAGATCAAGATGGAGTATCAGGCACTGGTCCACGCCGTTATAGTTATGGGGGTATAAATTTCAGGCCGAGTAGTGGCTATGTAGGTGATCTTGAGTTTTACAATAATGTTGTTGTAGGTCTATTAGGCAATACCCAAGCAATGAATATAAACGCTGGTGGGAATATTGTATGGGCTTATGAATATCCCGAGCCTTGGCAATATAGCGATATTTTGGAAAATTCTATAGTTGTGCAACCAACAATAGGAGACCCAGACTATTTTGAGTCTGGATTTTTCATCCAAGATCCAATAAACTTCTCTTGGCCCAATAGCAAGGCAAGAGGAGAATACTGCAATCAATTATTTCAGGATTTCCACCCCCTGATGACAAGCCCTGCCTGTGATGGAAGCATAAACGGCCAGCCAGGCGTTGCTTGGGCAGGCGCTTTGCCCTGTGCTTAACAATAACAAGTTTTTGATCCTGGATATACTTGTAATACGAGTACAGGAAAATGTGTTTCCAGTTGAAATGGATAATTAAAAAAGGAAACAATACGTGTCCCTCTTTTAAAATTTTCCTTCAATTTCTAATGATGGAATTCCCGGAATATTTCGATCCAAACATCCCGACAGTGGCTGAAATAGGCAGGAATTACACAGGTAAGCTCATAGACCTGACCACATACAGGGGCCTGACCCATGAGAACGTGGCCGATGCCGTCATCCAGGCAAGCAGAAGGGGAAAGGGACTTGTCATACCGGAAGGTCCGGGCGTCTACCAGTTCTGGGACAGAAACGCCGTTGCCAGCGTGAAGGGCAAGAAGATACCGCTGAACACGGCGCTGCGCTTCATGAAGTTCGGCCCTTCCATCGACATCACGAAGCGCAGGACCAGCGCAACCGCGCTGAGGGAGGAAAAACTGACCCCCAGGAAATTGTTCAGGGAAGTCCTGGGCTCGCCTGAGAACAGGAAAAAGATGCTGTATGGCTCCTACAGGGGCATAGGATGGTGGGACCCCAAGGCCAAAAAGCACAGGTTGCTGCCCTTTGATGTTCCAGCCGAGGGGGAGAAATTCAGGGATTTTTACGGGAATGGGATGGAATTCTCATACCAGCACGCGGACGCCTACGTGACCGTGCCCTCGCTCAGCAGAGGCGATGAAAGGTCCTATATAATAACGCTGAGGGTGTTGCCCATCACAGCGGATGACGACTGCTTCTACCACGAGTGGGCGATGACAGACAGCCCGTGCGGCTGCGAGGACAGGTTCTTCAGGGGCGCTGCCGGCCAGGCCAAGGTCGATGAAGAGTTCAGGAATGTCTACAAATACGCGATACCAGAGGAGCCGTTCTGCCGGCACGGATGGGGATCACTGATAGAAACGCAGGATAGAGGAAACAAAATTCCAAACGCGGAATCTTTCTTGGTGAAATTCCCCACGGTGAAGGGGCTGATGGGCCCTTGGTACGTGCTCAGCACGGCAACAATAATAAAGCCAGTAAAGGGGTCCGCCAGAAGACCGCTGAAGACGGAAGTCAGGATCCAGCTCGGCAGGACGATAGGGCATGCCGGCCCTGAATACATGTTTGACCTCATAGAGTAACGTATCGTGTTTTGCCGGTTTTCTCAAGCTGATTACTAGGTACCGGGAATCAGGCCTTCCGCCTTTGCGAGATAGATATTTCTCGGATTTGGCGATGACGGGTACGCTTCCTGTACCGGTTCCACCAATGCCAGATTCCATAAAAATTTGTTGCCGCCGCGGGGCGAATAAAGACAATGATCATCTTCTACTATTTGGCTATATACGTTGCTTTTGCCATTTCTTTTTACAACTGGCTTTATCCAGTAAATGGGCAAGCCGCCTCTATCAAGTCTCGCATAAACGAACGCGTTTAACATATCGGCTTTCAGACTCTTTTTGGAGTGCCGCTTTATGAAATCTTCCCTCATGCCCCTGATTTCTTTAACCGAGCCGAGCTTCAGCTTTGTGAATGGCTTCAAAATCAGCTCCATGCCCGAATCCTGGAACCAGGCGAGAACGTCGGCCATCACCACCATGCCGGTATACGTCTTCAACAGCATGTTGAATCCCCCGTCTTCAGAAACATAGTCCCGCATCGGAGTTCTTGCCAATTCCACGTCCCTGCAAGCTTGCTCGGCTGAGCGAACATCGAGCATGACATCGGCTTGTCCATCACCCATCACCGCGGCATTCGCCCTATTCGATTTTAGTCTATATTCAGCCATGTCTTGAAAATAGGAATCTTCATCCTGCGCGGCTCTCAGGACGTCTCTGGTGTCCGCCATGCACGCATCCGGGGTTTGACCGTTGCACCCTTTGAGCGCCCCGACGCACGATTCAGGATACCAGAAATCATGCGCTTCGCTTCGATGAAGGCCTTTGTCATTCTGCAGGCCAAGACCAACCTCGTCAAATCCTTTTAGCATCTCATAAATCCTGATAACCTCGTCGCTGCCAAACCAGTGCGCTTGCTTTGACATATAATTCACAACTTTATAGTACTATTAATCCATTTATAAACTTTCCGCCCGGCTTCGTCTTTTGGGCATATCTCTTGATTTTTAAGCCGGAAAAGTTTTAAAAAAGGCCGCAATGCCGCAACTTATAAATACTTTCCTTTTAAATTGAAAGAAATAAGAAATAAGAAATACATACAAGAGTTTAACAGTTAACAGGTATTGACTATGGCGGAAAAGGAAAAGAAGCTGACGGATGCGAAGAAGGAAGAAAAGGCGGCCGTGAAAGTAAACGAGAAGCCAGAAAAGGAAGTGATGGAGCAGGAAAAGCCAGCCGGAAAAGTAAAGGAGGAACAGGACAAACCGGAAAAACACGAAAAAATGGAAAGGCATGCTGCAAAGGCTAAAGAGAAGGGAAAAAAGGCCAAGAGCGGCAGGGACCCGTGGCTTGTCCTCAAGTATCCGCATCTTGCCGAGAAGAGCATGAACATGGTGGAATTCGAAAACAAGCTCACGTTCATAGTCAGCCGGGAAGCGGCCAAAAGCGAGATAAAGGAAGCTGTGGAAAACCTGTTCGACGTCAAGGTATTGCAAGTGCAGACAGAGATAACGCCCAAGGGCGTTAAGAAGGCGTACGCCAAATTAAGCCCGGAGAATTCGGCAAGCGAGATAGCTTCGAGACTGGGTATGGTGTAATGATAATAGCGGAAGTAAAGACGTTAGACGTGCTTGAACTGTTGGGGGAAAGTACCAGAAATATACCTTGATTGCAGGAATGGCGAAGCAGTGGTTTATGAATTCGTCTGCAGGGGTTGGCAGAAATGCAGCATATCGCCCAACAGGGGAAATAATAAGAAGCAAGGAAGATATTCAAGAAGTGTTCAGGAAAAGGGGAATGGAATGGGTAAAAGGATAATAGCGCAAAGGAGAGGAAAGGGATCGTCTACGTACAGGACGAGAGGTAGAAACTTCATGCGCAGCCTGAGCTATAAAAAAGAGCCGGGCGTTGTCAAGGACATAGTCCACGATTCCGGCAGGACTGCACCCGTTGCCGTTGTGCAGTACGCAGATGGCAGCAGGGGCCACATCCTCGCAAAGGAGGGCCTGGCAGTCAACGACAGCGTGCAAGATGTCGTGCTGCCACTGTCCCAGATACAGGAATCCAAGCCCATTTTTGCAATAGAGAGCAGCCCTAATTCGGGACCCGTGTTTTGCAGGTCAGGGGGTTCTTTCGCCATGATAATTTCAAAAGACAGGAATTCCTGCGTTGTGCAGTTTCCAAGCAAAAAGACAAAGGTTCTCAATCCCGGCTGCAGGGCTATTCTCGGCGTTCCTGCGGGCTCCGGCAGGCTTGAAAAGCCATGGGTAAAGGCGGGCAATAAGTGGATAGCAATGCACAGGAGGGGCAAGTTGTATCCAAGAACGAGCGCGAATGCCATGAACGCCGTTGACCACCCCTTTGGCGGCTCCTACAGCGGGGTGAACAAGTCCAAGACGGTATCAAGAAACGCTCCGCCTGGCAGGAAGGTTGGCTCCATAGCGGCAAAAAGGACAGGCCGGAAAAAGAAGTAATTTATATTTTATGCCTCAGTGATTAGTATGGCAAAGTTCATCTACAAAGGAAAAAGCATGGAAGAGATAAACAACCTCAGTCTTGAGGATTTCAGCCGGCTCTTGACAAGCAGAGCCAGGAGGGCCCTGAAAAAAGGCCTTACCGGGACGCAAAAAAAGTTGCTGGAAGACATCAGGCGAGGACCGGGAAAATTTCACAGGACCCATTGCAGGGAGATGGTGATAATACCGGAGATGGTGGGTGCCAAGTTGGGTATTTACAACGGCAAGGAATTCGTTTCTCTTGAAATAAAGGACTACATGATAGGACACAGGCTGGGTGAATTCATCCTGACGAGAAAGCAGGTCAAGCATAGTGCTCCTGGTTTTGGTGCAACCAGATCATCCAAATTTGTCCCGCTGAAATAAGGTGACTGACATGTTTAGATACGCGCTAAACCCAGGGAAAGAGAAGAGCGTGCATGTGTTCGGGAGAGGATTGAGGATATCGAGAAAGAACAGCACGGTTGTCTGCAGAGAGATATCAGGAAAAACATTGCCCAAGGCCATTACGTTCGTGGAATGGCTGGTCAGGGGGGAGCAAAACCTTGACGGCAAACACTACACCAACGCAGCAAAGGAGATACTGCAAATGCTGAAATCCGCGGAGAACAATGCGGAATTCAAGGGCTTGGAGGCAGAGAGACTGATCGTCAACGCATCAGCGCATCAGGGTTTCAGGTTCTTAAGACCCAGGAGATTCAAGATGAGAAGGCAAAGAAGGAAGGTCACCAACATCCAGTTGGTCTTGCAGGAGATGTGAAAAAAAGCAAGCAGGTAGTATATGTTGAAGAAATACTTCGTCAAGCAGGGCATCAGGGAGGTTTCAATAGAGGATTTCATTCGCACGAATTTCCCTAGCGCGGACTATTCAAGCATAGAGCTGCAGAGGACCCCCCTCGGCTTAAAGGTTCTCATTTACACCCACAAGCCTGGCCGGGTGATAGGCCGGGGCGGCAGCAAGATAAACAAAATGAGCGAAACCCTGAAAACGAAGTTCGAGCTCGATAATCCCCAGCTTGACGTGAAATCCATAGCCAACCCGAACCTGGACGCCAGGATAGTCGCCAAGCAGATAAAGACAGCCCTGGAAAGGGGATACAACTACAAGAAGATAGGGAACCTGTCCATGAAAAGGGTGATGGATGCGGGGGCCATCGGGGTCGAGATAAGAATAAGCGGCAAGCTGGGAGGCTCCAAGGGCAGGATAGGCAAGTTCACGGCCGGATATCTGAAGCACTGCGGCGACACCGCCAGCAAGTTGGTTGACTACGGATTCGAAGAGGCCAACACAAGGCCCGGCAAAATAGGAGTCAAGGTCAAGATCATGAGCGAGTTCATGGACATCACTGGGGAAATTTTGAAAAAGGGAAAAGAGGCCGAGCATCCAGCAGGCGCTGCCAAGGAAAAGCAAGATGCGATAAGCGATGAAGAGGGCACTCTTGATTTCAACTATCAGGAAACCGGGGAAAGCAAAGAATCAGAGGGTGTAACAGAGGACGTCTCCGCCAAAACTGACGAAAAAAAGAAAAAAACTGTGGGTAAAAAGGAAAATAATAAAAAAGGGGAAAGTAAAGATTAAGCAGGTCACAAAAAATGGCAATAATAAAATCGCGGGACGCCAGAAAATTAGACAAGGCGGAGCTTGACAAAAAAGTGCGGGAACTCAGGCTAGAGGTTGCCAAGGAGAAAGCGAATATAGCAATAGGCGCTCCTGTTTCTTCTCCGGGTAAGATGAGAGAGATGAAAAGAACTATTGCTAGGATTTTAACCATAAAAAGGGAAAAGGCTACATGACTGGAATTTGTCCTAAGTGCGGTTTACCAAAAGAATTGTGCATTTGCGAAACAATGGCAAAAGAAGAGGAAAGGATAAAGATTTCGCTTATAAAGAAGCGCTACGGCAAGACAGTAACGGTTATCGAGGGCATAAGCAAGGACGTTGATATAAAGAAGATTCTCAAGGAACTCAAGACAAAGCTGGCGTGCGGCGGCACTTACAAGAACAAGAGCGTTGAACTGCAGGGAAATCATAGAGGCAAGCTGAAGGAACTGCTGGTAAGGCTTGGATTTCCGAATAACAAAATAGAGATTTCTTGAAAACTTCTTGAAAACATTAAAACCATCAAGCTCAAGGCATATTATGATAACCCCCAAAAACATCGTCCGGCATGAGATGATTGGCCTGCTTGTAAGGATTGCGGATTCCGCTAACAAGGCCTTGATAGGAACCGAAGGGAAGGTGATAGACGAAACGAGAAACACACTGACGATCGAAGTTGCCGGACTTGAGAAGACCTTTATCAAGGACCAGTGCGTTTTCAGTTTTTTCCTGCCCGATTCAAAGAAATGGGTGAAGGTCAACGGCGATGTCATCGTCGCCAGGCCGGAGGACAGGATAAAGAAGAAACTCAAACTGTGGTAGGCCCCAGATCAATTTCTATACGTTCCTGTTCCGTTAGTTTTCCCAGTGAGTTTTAGTGGGTACTGGCCTCCACCATCGGTAAACAGGGCCACGGCGTTTCCCCCTAAATAGCCCGGCAAAAAATCCATAGAAGCGACGAATAGCTTCCCAACCTGATTGTTTGTGCTTCCCAAGCCTCTCCTAGAAGCATGGAGTTTCTCTGTAATATCCATTTCAACTTCCACGTCATCTCCTGCACGGGAAAGCACTCCGCAGTATAACTCGTAATCCTTTGAAGAACCATCGGAATCCTTCCTGCAGTCAGTCAAACACAAGACGTACCTCGCCACGGCTTTTCCTGCTACAGTTATGTCCCTCTGCATTATTCTATGTATGCGGCTAAAGCCACTATTTTTTGTTATCTTTAGAAATCCATTCCAGCCATCACGTTCATTATAGCATTTTATCGTTGCGTGGTCATGAGGTAGATACATGTTTGCAGGCAGGCCATTTTGAAAACCTTCCAGCAACTCTTCCTTCATTCCCTTCATATCTAGTGAGGTATGGTCTGCATCTGCATCACACGAGTCAATTCCAAAAATTCCGGCTTGGTTAATAAGGTTGTTTTTCAGCAAATCTTTTTGCTTACCCCCCACCGTTCCCACTTTCATAGACATAAATAATAGTGAATATAATATATTTATATATATTATGACAAAAATATGTTATAAATATAACATTTGGAGGATAAAATGAGAGAATTGGACGAGAAGGAAGTGAAGATAATCCGTGAGCTGATAAGGAATCCCAGGGCAAGCGACAACATGATAGCAAAAAAGACGGACATACCGGTGATGACCGTTAACAGGAAGAGGAAACGGATGGAGGAGGAGGGGCTGCTCAGGTACTACGTATCGCTGGACAAGGGGGAGTTCGGCATGAAACTATTCAACGCAAAAGAGCTCTTCATAATAAAGTTCAAGATAGGGATAACAAGGCGTCTGTATCTCGAGAAGCTGGAGCCAGACCCCAACTGGAGGATGTTCAACTCAAGGTTCATCTCCCTTGCCTATCTCGGCGAGAAGGGCGGGCACCTGGCCCTTGTCCTAATACTGGACGCTGTCACCGAGAACCAGCTTGTCGAGGAATTCAACGGCAAGATAGTGCCTTTCCTGAAGGAAAAGCTCGGTCAGGACTGCATCCGGGAAGTGATAACGACGTCCCTCAACAAGCTGGTGAGGGTACACCACAACTACCTGCCATACATGAACACAAAAAATGGGAAAATAAAGAAGGACTGGCCGGACCCGTACATCTTCGTGAACGAAACCGGCAATTCGCAGGAAAGTGAGTGAAAGCATGCCCCCGCCGGAACTTCTCTTAACCCCAATTTATTTGGGATGGTAAACGTTATCAATCCAGTCTCAATAACTCATCACCAGAAAAATAATATATATCTTCCTTCTTGAATCCAAAGTGTCCGTCTTTTCTTTTAATATGGGGTTCGAAGGTAAAAATAGCGGCATCAGATAATCTTGTTCTACAGCCACTTTCGATATAAATCCTCCTTTCTATATCCCTTTCAATGCTATGCCCCAGATTTCCTTTGAAATCCAAGTTTACGTAATCCAGACCGTCTATTATACTATTCATTGAAAAAAACAAATCTTCAAATGTCATACGAGAAGTCGAAATGTGTTGCAACCTTTCATGTAGTCGCCTTTCAACATCAATCCCCTCAAACAATTCTTTAACTTTTATTGGGTGATCTTGTCCGACATCAGTAACTACCCTTCCATCAGCAACGACAAGTGACCTTGCGAAATCACCCCAATAGGAGTCGATTTGAGGGCATAGATCAACTGTAATTAAATCACACCTTCCTACTTCTTTCTCAGAAGGACTGTATTCTCTCCCAGAGATTGAAAGCGTTGTTCTATCTCCCACCAAAACTAGTGTTCCCACACCGTGATACCAAAATGAAGATGCGCCATTATCTAGCATGAATTGATTAGCGACATTGGCTATTTCCTTTTCAGTTACACCTTCTTTTACATATTGCCGCAAATATTCAATTGTTGTTATGGCTATACCCTGAACTTCACGATATTTGTTTAAATCACTATAGTCCATCATTATGGATTTGATGTAACTTTTTTATTTCCATATGATTAATTGAAAACTAAATTATTATAAAATCAAATACCATCTTATATTACCACTGTTCCTAATGTGGACAAAACAATGAAGTGCCCCCGCCGGGATTCGACAGTTTGTTCATGTCAGGTAATAGTTTTACTATTTCAATAACTTCAATTTATTTCTAATTCTTTCTATGTAATCTGGCTCAATCTCATCTATAATACCTTTCAACTCCATCACAAAATCCCCAGCGGTTTCCATATTCTCTTCCAGATCACGTTCTTCAACCAACCTGTCTGTGTAGTACTGCAGATTGATTCTTTGGATTTTGGCACCTTCGAGTTCCTTAATCCAGCTGTTTGAAATCAAATCGCTAAAGATAGTTTTTGCAATCTCTATACTGCAATCATGTATTTCGGACTTTATCCCACACTTCATAAATAGTGCGTAAAGAATATGATAGCGTGCGTAATAAGCGGCTGAAGATGCCCAGTCTTTTATTCCTTCCCTTAAGTTGACTCTCATTGACAACAGCGAATCTTCCGCTTTCTTTATGTAAGACTTTGAAAGATTGTTGTTTGGTCTGATCAGTTTGACGCCTCTTTTCACATTCAAACACCATTTAATTTTATTCACAAAAATGCCTCCAGAGGATATTTACAAAAGCGTCCTGATTGTTTAGAATTATATGGTCTGAAGCTATTTCAAATAACAGAGGTTCCTTCTCTTTAAGCCCTCTTTCGATTTTCTCTTGACTGAGAATTTGAACGTGAACCTTTATGTCATACTTGAGTTCAAATTTATTGACATCTTCCAAAAGCTTTTCATTCTTCTCGAGCAGAAGCAAATCTATATCGCTTTTTTTGTCTTGTTCACCTTTTGCGTAGCTCCCAAATAGGATTATAGGAGTTTCTGAAATCGACGGGCTTAGAAGCGATGAGTACAATTCTTTAATCGTAGAATTGCCATTAAGCATGTGACCAAGTCTATAGGATTCAACGTCCCTTACTTGGTCCTTTGTTCTGGGATTCTCCACGTTAAGATAAAACACCTTATTCCTTCCCGATGTTTCGTGCTTCACTAATCCTTGCTTTTCTAGAGAATTAAGAGCCAGTAATACAGTCCTGTGGTTCATCGACATTTTCCTTGCTATTTCCCTTATATGGAATCCCGAACTGTAATTTCCAAGATATGGGACAAGTACATCGTATTCCCGTATACTTAATATTTTTTTATCCATATGGATAATAAAGTATCCATTACTTAAATAATTTATGTAATTGTGCCATGAAATCTGAGCGAAAATTAATTCAAAGTGCCCCCGCCGAGCAATGAACAAATTGTTCACATTGGGCCATGCTTTTTGTTTATTGTAATAACTCGGCATTTATAAATCAATTTGCAGCAACCATTTCCATAAAGGAACGTATTTTATTTTTATACCATCAATTGTTTCTTCTTTTTCAATATCTTCCGTAATTAAAACACCTTTTTTCAGCTTGAATTCTTCGCAGCCAGATAGTAGTCCTTTCAGTTCTCTCTTTTTTGTCTTCGGATCTTCAAAATTCCAGCAAACCTGAATTAGCTCGTGTACTTTCATACCATCTTTTACTAAAATGTCTACTTCTCTACCGGTCTTGTTTTTCCAATAATAAACGTCCTTTCCTCTCCTTTTCAGCTCAATGAAGACGGTATTTTCTGCCAATCTTCCCAAATCTTCCGAAAATCTAAAGGAAACTGTATTCCTTAGACCAGTATCAATACAATACACCTTTTTATTCTGTTTGAATTGAACTTTTGTTTTGTAAGAAAAGAAATCTGCAATTAAAAGCACAAAAGATTCTTTTAAAAATCCCAAATACTTCTCAACTGTTTCAACACTGAGTCCAGTAGCGTTAGCAATGCTCCTGTAAGAAAATTCATTCGCCACATTACTCAACAAGTGGTAACTTATTTTTTTGACAATATCATAGGAAGCTCCAAATCTTGCAGAGATATCTCTTGAGAGAATGTCATTATAAATATTCGTCAGAATTATCTTTCTTTCAGAATCGGTCTTCCCAATAGTTTCAGGGAAACCTCCATTTTTAATGTACCCCTCTTGATGATAAAGCAATTTATTTTTATGGTATTTTAAGAAGTCTATGTTAAACTTTTTCCATCCAATAAATTTCAAGTATTCTTTGAATGAAAGGGGGAATACCGAGAACGTGAGATGTCTTCCTGTTAAGACTCTCCCCATGTCCTGAGACAACAGAGAAGCTGAAGAACCTGAAACAAAAATTTGCTTGAACATGTGCGTATCATACAACGTTCTAACCCATCTTTCCCAGCCTGGTTTTTGCTGTATTTCATCTACGAACAAATATGCAGCATCTGGGTTTATTTTTCCCACCGACTTTAAAATATCTTCGAATGAAGACGCATTTATTTCAGAATCGTCAAAATTCAGAAAAACAACATCCTTTGGCTTTATTCCCCCATTTAGGAGCGATTCTACAATCTGATACATTGTTGTGGTTTTACCAGCTCTTCTTACACCTATTATGTCTTTAATATGAGACAAAGTAACGGTTTTCAGAATTTCGGGTAAAATATCCCTTCCAACACCTGACAACACTATAACGGATTCTCTTTCCATCCACCACGGGTTCCATCTTCTTATCCCATCTTCTAGCATAAATATATTTTGCCTCAAGCATTTATAAATCTTTCTATTATCATCGACAATATTATATGTTTTTTGTCGACATATATAGACGATATGATATTAGTAGAATGCATTACTTTTCGAGGCTTCAAGTTATAACAAATTCATACTTATAATCCTTGAAAATCTCGATTATCTGAGTTTCAGCAACGATGTCATGAAAATTATGCTTTATTTCCATAACAAGGTCATGACATTTTTTGCCATCTTCGATTTCCACCTCAATCTCTCTCAATCTCTAATTCCCAGGGTCCAATGCATTTTATCAAGTAAACCACACTGAGATGGGCTTTGAAGTATCTGAACAATTCAAATTGGGAACGCTTAAAGAAACACCAACGGTTAGATCATTTTTGGACGATTACCTTAATTTCCAAAGATATTACCATAAACCTGCCAATGTACTCGAAATAATCGCTAATATTGGAAGAGGGGCGTAGGGAACTACAGTTTCACCTAAGGGACATTCCTAACATGAACAATTTGTACAATGCCCCCCCTGCCGGGAAGCGAACAGAATGTTCATGTTGGGCGTAGCTTATTGCTTCTACGATGGAATGATGATTTAAAAATATAGCCCTGGTAAGTTTTATATCGATAGATTTTATAAAGAAAGCGGTATCAAGGATTACATTAATTATTATTTTCGCAACGGAATGTGAAATTTTCATTTAAAACATTTTTAAGCTGTGGGAGGAAATACCATCAGGTGAGTGTTTATTTCTAAAGATGGATCAGAAAAAAGGAAAGAGAAACTGACAACAGCTTTTGGCATCACCGTTGGTGACGACCAGAATAGTCTTACTGCGGGTACCCGAGGGCCTGTTCTGATTCAGGATGTACACTATCTCGAGAAGATGTCACATTTTGACCGTGAGCGAATACCCGAGCGTGTTGTGCATGCAAAGGGTGCAGGTGCACATGGCTATTTCGAAGCCACAAAGGACATGAGTGAATACACAAAGGCCAAGTTGTTCTCGAAGGTCGGAAAACGTACCGATGTCTTTATGAGATTCTCCACTGTCGGAGGCGAGAGGGGTTCCGCGGATGCAGAGCGGGACCCGAGGGGTTTCGCCATGAAGTTCTATACCGAGGAAGGCAACTACGACCTTGTGGGCAACAACACTCCGGTGTTCTTCATACGCGACCCCCTGAAGTTCCCTGATTTCATCCACACCCAGAAAAGGAATCCCGCAACCAACTGCAAGGACCCCGATGCGTTCTGGGATTTCCTTTCGCTGACACCCGAGTCCATACACCAGGTGACTATACTCTTCTCTGACCGGGGAATACCTGCTACTTTCAGGAACATGAACGGCTACGGCAGCCATACGTTCAAGTGGTATAACGAAAAAGGCGAATACTTCTGGGTCAAATATCACATCAAGACGAATCAGGGTGTCAAGAATCTCACAAGGCAGGAAGCAGGAGTCATGAAGGGGAAGGACCCTGATCATGCCACAAGGGACCTGTTCAACGCCATTGAAAATAAGGAATATCCCTCATGGACCGTCCAGGTTCAGATCATGAAGCCCGAGGACGCCGAGAAATACCGCTTCGATGTGTTCGACGTTACAAAAGTGTGGCCTCATGGCGACTACCCCGTTATCGATATAGGAAAGCTAGTCCTTAACAAAAATCCTGAGAATTACTTCGCAGAGGTCGAGCAGGCAGCATTCAATCCGTCAAACCTCATTCCGGGTATAGCGGCTTCACCTGACAAGATGCTTCAGGGTAGGCTTTTCTCTTACCATGATACTCATCTTCATCGGCTGGGCCCGAATTATCATCTTATACCAATCAACATGGCAAAGAATGCACCTGAGTCAAGCTATCAGCGGGACGGGCCAATGAGAACAGACAACAGTGGCGGAAGCGGACCCAATTACTGGCCGAACAGCTTCAACGGACCTGCACCCGAAGGGAGGCCGTCAGAACCTGCCGTTAAAATATCAGGAGACGGGAACCGTTACAAATACGTTCACCCCAATGACGACTTCGTACAGCCTGGAAACCTCTACCGCGATGTTATGACCGAGCGTGACAGAACAAACCTGATTGGAAATATCATAGACCATCTAAAAAACGCCAAGAAGAATATTCAGCTCAGGCAGACAGCACTTTTCTATAAGGCCGACAAGGACTACGGAACGAGTGTCGCAAAGGGTCTGGGTCTCATCGTTTCCGAAGTGGAGAAGCTTGCCGCAATGACTCAGGAAGAGCGGGAGAAAGTAACGGCTTAACTGTTTATCAGCAGCACGTTACGATTTCTCTTTTCGACGATTTCTTATCGAAGCTATGTGGAGTGTAACAGCAATTGCTATCACAATAAGGATAAGCCTGATTATTACATCAGACACTGCAAAAAGAATAGAAAATGATATCGCCGACCATAGAAATGTGATTGATATCATCTTTACCCTGAAGGGGACGCCTCTTCCCTCTCTGTAATTCCTTATATAGCTTCCGAATACCCTGTTGTTAATTAGACCATTATAAAACCTGTCAGAACTTCGTGCATAGCATGCCGCTGCAAGAAGGAGGAAGGGTGTTGTGGGCAGTATTGGAAGAAATATTCCCATTATTCCCAGTAATACAGACAATGTACCCGTAAATACCAATACAGACCTGACTATTCTTTTAGTGCTCATGGGAATCTTAACAACTCTGAATTTAATAATTGGTTTGACATGATAGAAAATAAATAGCCCTCACTCATAACACTGTCGAATATTTAATAATTGCTTATTGTACATCTTTCTAATCCCTCAAATGGATTGGAAGAAAAATGTTCAGTGCCCTTTCATATATAGTCAAAATCGACAACAATAGAAGAATTAATGCCCCCGCCGGAAGTGGACAATGCTTTCTTTGGTGAGTTACTTTTATATTCTGATTTGATATGATCAATAGGTGAATTGCAATGGCTAATAAAATTATGTTTTTCATAGGAATAATACTCATAGTAATAGCAGCAATTTTGCTGTTGGGGAACTTCACGGGCGAAGGCACATCTCCGATAGTTTTAGCTGTAATCGGAATTGTATTCATAGGCGCTTCCAAGTACCGTCCAATGGAAGGCAAGAAATCCTGAACGTGCCCTACGTAATGTCCGATTAATTCCTCACTTTTGATTTTTAAGAAAACAAACGAAACAACAGTAATGGATAGTCATGTGTTCCTAAAATGGCTGCGGATCAACGCATTGATTTTTGCAGTGTCTTTTGTTATTGGTCTGATACTTGTAACACTGTTCCCCGAAGCCACGCTTGGATTCGTGAGGGAATGGGGTGCACGTTCAATATTCACTTCTTCGGCCCTCCTGGGCGAATCCACAACTGCATATGCACTCTTCGTAAACGTATTCACATGGAACGGCCTCGTTACACTCCTCTTCTTTGCAGCTTCCCTGATTCTGCTTGCACCGCTCATATCCATAATAATGGGCCTTTTCTACTCAATGGGGTTCATGAGCTCCCTTGCAAACAGCGTCTATCCGGCATGGTATTCTGCTTTACTAATATTCATAGAGGTTTTGTTTATGCTTATCGCAACCTCGGCTGCATCAGCCATAGGCTCTTCGATCTTCGCTGTAAACCCGAAAAGAAAGGACATCGCAGACTATTGGAAGGCTAACTGGAACAGGATTCTCCCAAAAACAAAAAGATCTTCAAAAGACGTCTTCAGAGAAAATGCAACTTTCCTCACAACAATAGCAGTCATTATCATCGTTCTCTTATTCATAGGTGCATGGCTGGAGGCGTTCGTTTAGGACACACACTTTCTCGAATTTAAATTTTACTGTTCTTTTTAACTATCATGTAACGTTTTTTTAAATTCTCTAAGTAAACACTTATTACCACTGTTCCTAACATGGACAAAAAGAATTAGTGCCCCCGCCGGGAGTTCCACCCTTCCGCCCTTCGTACGGAAGTGATTTGAACCCGGGTCCCCGGCTTTCTCCAACCTTGCGTCAGCTTGCTTTCCCTCGAGGCTTTAGCACGTTTCTGCAATCGCGTAAACAAGCGAACTTGTTCGCGACGTTTACCGGTGCTAAAGGGTCGCGAGAGGCCGGTATCCTGCCGGCTTTCCGGAATAAACCGGAAATTGACCGGGCTAGACTACGGGGGCATGAACAATTGAATTATTGAATTAATCGAATAAATATAAATGCTTGCTTCTTTTTTGCAGAAATGTTATGGCGGTAAAGACGCTAAAACAGCTTGCCAGGGGAGAAGCTCTTCAGGATGATGAAGGTTTTCACGTTGACTATCTCCTCGAAGCCCCTGAGCTTTTTCGTGAGCATCTCGTTGAGCTTGTCGATATCCCCAACTGAAACCTTTATGATCATGTCGGCCTCGCCGCTCATGGTATCAACGCTTTCTATCCCCGGTATGCGCAGCAGCTTGCTTGCAAGGTCCTCCTCGTTCATCATCTTCTTCGACAGCTTGTCGAAGTTTATGTTTATCAGCAAATGGGCGGATACGCCCCTGCCCAGCTTCTTCTTGTCAAGCATGCACGTGTAGCTTTTGATGACGCCGTTCTTCTCAAGGTTTTTTATCCTGTTGAAGACCGTGGTTATTGGTATGCATGTCTTTTTGGCTATCTGCTTCGTGCTAAGCCGGGCGTTCTTGCGCAGCATTTCCAGGATTTGTTTATCTTTTTCATCTATCATAGCTTATCTGGAATATCTTTTCACTTTGTTATTTAAATCCTTTTGCTTTTTCCAATACCACCCCAGTTAAAGCCGAAAAGGGCCGAAAAGAAAATATGGGCCCGGTGAGATTTTTCCAAGCTTTTTAGTTTTGCCCACGCATTTTCCCAAAAAGCTTATTGAACTCACGACCCCCACGTTTCAAATCCTTTTCCGTTAACGCTTTTTCATGCTTGAACCGAAAAGGGTTATCAGCGTGGTGCTCTAACCATGCTAAGCCACGGGCCCTTGCAATAAATATAGTGTGCTTGTTTTTAATATTTACATCTTTCATCGCTGTCGCGCCGGTTCACATACCAGAGAAGAGCCTTTCCGCAAGAAAGACGGGCAAGCCCGCGCCCGTTATCTCATCGCTGACCCTCATGATATCGTATTCAGTTCTTACTATCCTGGCATCCATCCTGGCGAGATCGATTACCGCATGGCTGGCCTCCCTGCGGTGGTCTCTGGGCTGGCCCACGGAACCGGGGTTAAGCACAAGCTTGCCGTCCAATTTTTTCACGAAAGGCACATGGGTGTGGCCAAGGATGAGGATATCCGCTTTGGTATCTTGCAGGAATTTGGCGAAAATCGAGTCCGGCACCCAGGGAAATACATATCCGTAAAGCGGATCCGTGGGGGAGCCGTGGATGATCACGATCTTTTTGCTCTTGATGTCGATTTCCAGTTTTTCAGGCAGTTTTTTCAGGTATTTCATGTTATCGGCAGTCAGATTTTTCCTTGTCCATTCCGCCGCTTCTGCTGCAATCGGATTCATGCCTTCCGCATTCCCGGTTATGCAAGCATGATCATGGTTCCCGAGCACCGATTTTATTTTGAGTTTTTTGACTAACTCAACGCATTCGTTTGGCTTTGCGTTGTAGCCTACGATGTCGCCTGCATCCAGAATCAATTCGCTATTCTTTATTTTTCCCAGTACCTTTTTGAGAGCTTCCAGGTTCGAGTGCACATCGGCTATCGCGGCTATCATAATACAACCCCCGCAAAAAACATGCGAAATATTTATAATTATAACTTGCAGAATATCTTATTAAGCCTCGGTAGCTCAGCTGGTAGAGCGCAGCGTTGGTAATAAGGTTTTACAGTAGCTTTCGCTTACACAAAACCTTAAGCAAAAATAGCAAAGAATAACCAGACACGCTGAGGTCGAGGGTTCAAGGGACGCATGAAGCAGATAAATCTGCTTCGGTGGTTGAAAATCCCTCCCGAGGCTTGCGTTCAGATGTGAAACTTAGACCTTTGTGTTTAAAAATCCGTGAAGGGGGATGAAAAGCATGTCTGAACGAAAAGATTGGGAAGAAAAGGACAAGGAAAGCGTTTCCAAGTTCCTAGATAACTGCTATGCAGAAGGACTCGGAGAGATGAGAATAAGGAAATACAAATACACTTTGCTCAACCTGTCTAGGATGCTCGGAATGGATTTCTATAAGGCAACTAGGAGCAATATTGAAAAACTGGTTGCTGACATAAACAAATCTGAATACAAGGAATGGACGAAACACGACTACAAGGTTTGTATTAAGAAGTTCTGGAAATGGTTGAAAAAGTGCGAGCCTGATGAATATCCAGAAGAGGTCAAATGGATAAAAACGACGGCAAACAACGGGAAAAACTATCTGCCCGAAGAACTTTTAACTATGGAGGAAGTAAAGCGACTGATAGACGCAGCAGACAATCTCAGGGACAAAACGTTGATAATGACTCTTTACGAGTCAGCAGCAAGAGCAGCGGAGTTATTGACTTTGAAAGTGAAGCATGTGACATTCGACAAAGACGGCGTTGTTTTGAGGCTTGAAGGGAAAACCGGAAGCCGAAGGGTTAGGTGCGTGATGGCATCCTCGTATTTGTCGAACTGGCTTCAAAATCATCCGAATCATAAGCCGGATTATCCGTTGTGGCCTTCCAAGTATAAAAACAGCGGTGCAGCAATGAAATATGGAGCATTGAACAAAATCCTAAAAGACATAGCAGAAAAGGCCGGAGTAACGAAACCTGTTAGACCCCATGCCTTTAGACATGCCCGGCTAACGGCACTTTCGAAGAAATTGAGCGACAGCCAGTTAAAACAGTTCGCAGGCTGGACGCAAGGCAGCGAGATGGCTTCAGTTTACGTCCATTTGAGCGGTAAGGACGTAGACGATGCGATTCTAGAGATGTATGGCAAGAAAGACCACCAGCAAGAAAAGGAAGCCTACAAGTCCGTTGAGTGTCCCAGATGCCACCAAGAGAACGAGGTAACGAACAAGCATTGCCGATTTTGCGGACATGGATTATCAGACGAGGCCGTGAGGAAAGCGATGGAAGAAGAGAAGGACGTGAGGCAAGAATTAAAGGAAGTCAGGGAATACATTCAAAACATTGACAAACACATGAATGAGGCCATTGAGAGGCGAATGTCAGAGATGGGTTTGATGGGGGTGAGGGGTTAATTTCTCCTTCCCTTCTTCCCAACTTTTTCTTTATGAACATCTGGAAGAATACTTTTGAAAAGATACTTCCCGAAGTTGTTGATAAAATAACGCAATCTTTATTAATTTTGGTCATTTATTGCCTAATATGAGCACAAAAATATGGACAAAAACCTTGACAGAAAAAGAGCAGGAAATACTAATGGAGATATACCGACATGGAAATATCTATGCAGTTTTTAAGAAGAAAAACAAAGAGAACAAGTATCTAGTCAATAAATGGGACAGTAGGAAGAAGAACTTGCTTGGTGTCTTTTGCGAGTTGAGACGAAGGGGAAGAAAAAATTTAGATAAATTAACACTCGAATCTCTTGGGTTTAGTAGTTCATCGCCTCCCCCGCCAGTAGAAGCAGACCTAGACTTTCTTGCAGATTTCAAAGGTTTGCCAGTTAGTTTAAGTAAAAAAATCAAAGGTGGCAGATGGATACAAGACAATCTCAGACGTTTGGAAAAAGCAGGACTGTTGAGCACCTTATCCATAAAAGAAATAGCAAAAGACGAATCCGAGGCGGAATATAAGAAAAAACTCAAATTTCTCAGAAGCCTTTTTCCCGAAGACCCACACCATAAGGCGTATATTGTGGCACTAACCCATGAAGGGAGAAAATTGACAAGGATGTTGTTAAGGATATCTAACAAATTGGAGCCTGATGTGCCCCTATTTCTGTTATGAGACATAGATGTCGGGAAAAGATTATGTTTTTCGATTTCCAAAAATAGGTCATGAAAAAACCTAAAAGTGGTCGCATTGTGGTCAAATTTCAAATGACCGACCAAGAATTAAAAAAATTAGAGAAACTGATAGTAGAAGGCCGATATGTCACAAAAAGCGAGGCACTAAGAACGGGATTTAGGCTGCTTCTTGAAAAAGAAAAAGGAAGGGACAACGTATGAACGAAACCCTTGAAGCACTGAAAGAATATGTCGAGAAAGAAGCAGAACGGAGAATTAAAGACATGCTCAGGGAGGGCAAGCTTAAGAAGGTGTAAGTCCACCCCGGCACAAGCTTTCTGGCAGTGCCGAAGGTGGAAGAGGTGAATTGATGCAAGAGGTAGTTGACGAGGCGGATTTAAATAAACAAAGTATTGATGGGTTCTTTCTATCTCTGGTTTTAGAAAACCTCTACAAAACAGACAGGATACGACAACATTATGGCAGACTATCATGTAGGCGACCAGATTTTTACCAAGCTTGCAATCAAGTGTTGAAATTTAATCGAGAGAAATCCAAGGTTCTACTCCGAATCTGGAAAGATAGAGGAGTTGTCAAAAACGGTAAGCATCTTCTGTTTTTTGTGTTGGAGAGAGGCCGATGACTGAAAAAAGTTGTATCAAAGAGTATGATATCCCTATATATACCTATTGCTATGACAAGTGTAATACTTACTACTACTTACATACAGCACAAGCTTTACATGCTACTTGTTTTGAAAAAACGAAAAACGCCAAAAAGTGTTTTTCGATATCAGGGATGCTGTCATACAGTGTAATACAGGGGTTTTTCGATATCAGGGATGCTGTCATACAGTGTAATACAGGAGGGAAAAATGACGAGGTTAATTAAGAGTATCTCCCTTCCGGCAGAAATTTTTGCCAAACTTGACAAAAATGTTTTTGATAATGAGGAAGGATTCTCCTCGTATGTTCAGAAGCTCATCATCGAAGACCTAAAAGGGAGAGAAGGAGCGGAAGGGAAAAAAGAGCGTCTGGTCACGATAAACAAAAAAATAGCTGAGCTGACGGTCGAAAGGGAAACAATCGAAAAAGAAATAGGCGAGATAGAAACCAAACACCACGAAGAAAAAAAGAAAGAAATCGATAGGGAAGATATCATAAAATCGAACAAAAAACATTTTCGAAGAACTTCAAGATTCATCAAGCAAAAGCCTGAACGGGAACGAGATAATGAATGGTGGAAGTTCAGAACACAGAACTTCAATGCAGCAACCGGTCTGAATCTTAGTGTAGATGAATACAGAAAACGATATCATGAGTTAATGAAAAAGGGGTGATGTGACATGAGCAACGAAGAATTCAGAGAATGGCTGAGGAAAAATACTTGCATAATAGAATCAGAAATTCCAGATGAGAAGTTGCCGTTGTTGAAGAGAATCATAGAGTTGGAGCGAATAAGGTTGTGAGGAGGTGGTAACAGATGGAAAAAATTAAGGGTAAGAAAAGTAGCGACTTCACGGTTTGCAAGGTGATAAAGCCAATAAAGCCAGAGAAAAAAGACAGGGGTAAATTAATTTGCACAATTAGATTTGTCGAGGGTGAAGTCCCAACGACCCGGATAATTACAAAAGACAAGGAAAAGGCGAAAAAAATTATCAAAGAGTTGGCTGAGAATTTATGAGCAAAAAACTAACCCCACTCCGAGCAATTCGGGGGCATTGCCTGAGTTGTGCGGGGTCGTGTGCCGAAGTCAAGAGATGTGAGATTAAGGACTGCCTCTTGTGGACATACCGCTTTGGAATGTCTATGAAGAGGTATAACAACAGAATGACCTATGAGCATGAAAAACGACGCAAAAAATGCATAAAAAATACAATGGAGATTATCGGAAAGGAAACGGTGAAAAATCATGGGAAATAAAGTATATATTGAAAAAATAGGGAGGTGAGATGTATGGAAATAAGTGCTGCGGATTTAATTAGAATAGTTGAATCAGGTGGAACAGTAATAATGAAAGGTAAGGAAACATACAGTGATTACACAACTGCCGACCTGATGACAATTGCTGAGGCTGGCAAGGAAAGTAAGGGGGAATTGATACTTCATATAGGAAGCGATTAAGGAGGTAAGAATTACCTAATTTCATGCATGTGCGAATCCACACACGCAGGAAGTGCGAATTCGTTCGTTAATTCAAATCGTGCATGAAGGGGGGGTATTTGCGAATTTCGTGCGTAAGTTATTTCGCATTCAAATTAAGAGGAGGTGATAAATATGGTTAATCCACCACCGCTTGAAGAATCTCTAAAACGAATGGAATCAGTTATCAAAAAGATTAGCAATGGAAATTTAGAAGATTTGTCTGCAAATCTGTGGCAGAACATCGAAAACGCTAAACAAGACAGTATGACTAGGAGTGTTGCCCTTGTCTTTGAACAGTTGTTCAACGGTTTGAAAAATGGTTTCAGTGAAAGCGTCACACGACAGCATGAATTTTTAAAGAAACAGCAAGAGGAGAATATAAAACCTGCAAGTCATCAAATTGTATTCCCTAATGATAAAATCAAAAACTTTTTCGAGTGGCTGCAAGATATCTGTTTTCACACCGACGTTTTAATAGAAAGAGAACAAGTTGCGAATAAAGAGCTTGCTAAAATTGACATCGAATATTTTGCTGAAACGCTTCAGTCTATTCTCCGACCACTGTTAGACGAATCGACGTTTGGACAACTGCAAACTGACCTACAAAACAAAAAAAAGAGACTAAACGCTTTAAAGGAAAGTGCTGACAATGATTACAGTTATTACCTTTACGAAACTGCAAAATTTTTATCAACATGGTTGCATGTTTTTCTATTGTGCGGTCAGACATATGCAAAATATCTGTTGCCCAACTGTTACGAATTACAACGGCAAGAATTTGAGAAAAGAGTTCAATATCTATCAGCAAAAAATATGTATTGTGCTAAGCTGCATGTCCCATTGCCTTCCTTTAAAGAGGTTAAAAATAATGAAACAAATACTACATTTTTTGCGTTGTTAAAAAATGTTTCAGCCGACTTAATAGGTGTTGTCTTGCCACCAGAAGAAATGCCACCATCGGGAGTAGTAGATACCAAAAGCGACATTATGCATGACATCGAAGAAAATGAACCGACATCAGCAAGGGATATCGCAAAGCGATTAAAGTTAAGCGTGCGGACTATCAACACTCAAACAAGAAGTCTGAAAAACAAAGGGTTAATATCTGAACGGAAGAGAGGCAGGAACGTTCTATATAGCACTAAATCTTTCGATTGGAAGGCTTGGGAAAAGGAACACGGAAAATAACCCTATGGCATAATCATGGCCTTCTTGTGGTTCATATTAGTCCATAAACCGACACCAAGAGGCGAAGTTATTTAAAGTAGAACATTTTAAAATTAATGGTGGCGGACTGGGCGGCCGTGTGGCCTACCCCCCCCCCACTAAAAATTTGGAGGAATAATATGAAAATTCGAACAAAGGAAGATGTTAAGCGAATCGCAGATAAAGTCTGGGTAGAAATTGAAAAATCCCGTGCTTGCAGCGACAAAGTCCACAAGGAAGGGAAACGTGGCCGGGATGCTTACGAATCTTACATGCTGTGCAGGGCTGACATCGCCTAAACTCATATTTGAAAACTGCCTGAATAAAAATTAGAATGGCTTCGGCTGCTCTAGCTTTTGTAGCTGCATACTACTCAGGCCGTCAAAAAATATGTTAACATCAGCGTTGCTTATGGCCAAGCCTGAAATGGTGGAAGCTGATGGGGTGGCGTGTAGAGCCTACCACGCACGCCACCCCAAACTCCGAATTCAAAAATAGGAGGTTATAGATTATGGGAGAAAAATACAAGGATGCATTGTTTGTTCTTAGCGTGACCTGTTTTTTTGGGATTCTCATGATGGCAATATTGGATTTTTTCTGGTTTAATCATATTTTATTTTTCAGTGGATTGTTTGAACTACTAAGTCCACACACCATAACAACTTACAACCTAGTTATGTTCATTAAAAACGATTTGCTTCACACCACATTGCTCCTTGGTTCGATTCTAGGTTTGAACGCTGCAAGTGCGTGATTGATATGGAAAAGATAAATGACCCGGTTTTGAAAAAGCAGATAGAAGTTTACCTTTTTGGCCACCCTCTTAATTGGGATAATATTAAATAGGTCTGAGAAACCGCTATTTTTAAAACCCAAATCCGATTTTCAAACAATGAGCAAATCAATTGCTCTCATAATCGGAATTATCTCTGTGCTACTTGTTTCTGAGTGCACAAGCGTACTGGGCAAGGCATCACAAGCTACATTTGAGACTAAAATGTCGTTTTGAAGAAGTTCTGAATTTGATGCTCTGTGGTTTAATTTAATCACATTTGCTAACTGTTCTGTACTTAGTTTCCTCTTTATACTTAGTCACAGTTTTACATTCTTCTTTTATTTTTATGACGTCTCTGCAAATTTGCTTAGTTGGAATTGAAGTAAAAACAGCAGAACAGTATTCTTGACCATCTGCCCTGTATATTATCGTTACTCTGGAAGTCTTTGTTTCTGTAGGGTCTAATGATAACATATATCCATGTTCCAAAACTTTTGTGGGTTGTGTTAACGTACAGGCTGGTTGCTGTGCCCTACAATTTCTATACCAATCAAAATACCATGTACCTTTTTCTCTATCTAAATTAGTAATATCAAAAGAGCAAGTTTCTCTATATTCATCACAAACCTTTTTGGCCTTCGCACAGATACCTAGAATATATTCCTCACATTCTGAGTGTTCTTTTGTACACTTCACATCCCTCGATATTTCATCAATACTCGATTTATAAACCAGTTGTTTTGTTTCACATTCTTGGTCAGTATAAGGAACCGAAGTACATTCTTCTTCTTCATATGGAACTGTTTCTACATAAGATTCTTGTACATCTCTGCAAGTCTTCTGTGACTGGGTTGTTGCTGGTGTGCCTGTATCTCCTACAAACTCTCCTGTCATTTGAGTGCATCCACTAACCAGAACGATTATAACCAGACATATCAACAAAGATAAGTATTTTTTCATATTATTTCTTACAATCATTTACATCACAATAGCAAGTATTTCCCTCTATTTTGTAGGATGTGCTTTTATACATCCTGTAGCACATACTTTTGCAGTCTTCACCTGTTATAGCACCCCACATCTGAGAACCCGTTGATGGTCTTACATAATCAGGCTCACAAAAAATCTTGGTTACTTGACCTACCTGTGTACATCCAGAAACTAACAGAACAACTATCAAAAGCAATGCAAATAATGGGAAAATTTTGTTCATTTTACGAAATTAGTAACTAGATTTATAAATCTTTGGTTATATTTTGGCCTCGATATCGATTTTCTAAGTAAATCCCTTAAAAACTACTATCCTTTTGCCTTTATTTTGAACTGGAAACACCAAAAATGCTAAAGAGGATAAGATTTGCATGGGATTTTTTTAGTCTTTCTATCATCATAACTTATAGTTACACACGCTTCCGCCTCGCCACTCATTTTGCATAAAATAGCCGATGGGTAATCGGTCTCAAGCTTAACAACTCTTTGTACATATTTCCCTCCAGCCAAATCGCCTATGTACTCCTCCCTGAATGGTTGCCCATCCATGAAATTTACAGTAGAACCTGAACATTTGACTGTTAACTTCACATACACATTGCGGGCTATTTCACCTCCCTTATTTATTATCTTGGCAGTTGTGTTTCTGCATGTCGTACCACATTCTGTTAGACTACCAGAAGTTTCAAGTTCCAAATCAGCTGGGATTGTCGGGGTCGGTTCATCGGGGATTTGGGGGGCTGGTGGTTGATATTCATCAAATGAAGGTGGCTGTGGCTCCGCAATATCAATGTTGCTAATATCAACAGGTGGCTTCGAGAAATCTACAACAGCTAATTTTTGCGCATCCTTGTACTGTAAAGCCGGCCTTTCTACAGGAATTATTTTAAATTCTTCAGGATTTCCGAACAATTTTGCCATCGACAACAAAAAACCACATACCCAATCCTTCTTGACTTCCCTCCAAAATTTCTGTTGCTCATTCTTTGCTTCTTCTATAGCAGCGTCCGCATATGTGATTGCGTCTATTGTATTGCCTTCTTCCAACAACAGCTTAGCTTTCTGAAAATTGGTCTTGTCCAAATCGGCTGATTCAATCCAGCAAAAACTTAATTTTCCGGTATCCTCAACAACCTTCTTGGAATCTACAACCTTTGCAATTGCTTCATTATAGCTACTCAGGCTGTCTTTGACGGATGTCATTGACTGAGAAGCCTGCTCAAATTGCCCGAAGTTTATCATTTTTTGAGCATCTTCAAGACACGCTTCCAATGTGACAAGAGAAATTTCCAAATTGTTTGATTTTGCAAAATCCCTCACCTTTTCCATGTTTACATCGATATCAACGTGAATCTCGGTGAAAAATGCTTTATTTACGTCTGCAATGGCTTCTTGGTATCTTTTTTCTAATCTTTTCTTTTCAGCAGACTCCAGCAAAGTCTTGGCTTTCGATGTCTCAACAAGTGGCTGCGCTTCTTCTATTTTGTTTTTTGTTATGGAATTAAAATACAAATCTGTAACTTTGTCTTTTATCTCATTTGCTGTTGATTTAATATTGCTGAGCTGTGAACCCAGTCCAGAAAATTGGCCTTGTTGAAATGAATCTTTGGCAGAACTGAGCGTATCAAATGCACTTTGGAGTTTTGTCCGGGTCGAAGATACATCGACACCTACTTTTCTTATTTCGTCAACATAGAATTTAGCCTCAATGTATTGTTTTTCTGTATCTTTCAGTTCTATTTTGTACACATTAACAGTACGCTGATAGTCTTGCTTCAAAGATTCACTCAATTGTGAAAATGTGTTTTGAACTGATTGGAACTGTGAAATAGCTTGATTTGCATAGCTTAGAGCCGTATCGTAGTTTTTATATTGGTGGGCGCTATTAGCTGAATAGAGAAGGTTTGTAGCATTATCAAATTCGTTCGTAGCTGAAGTATGTGTCTGTTCTGTTTTAGTAGTGTCAACACCTTTTGACCGCATCTCGGAAAGTTTCGAATTAAATGTTTCCAAATCTGTGTGCGTTCTATTATAAAGCGCAAATGCTTGTTCGAGAGCATCAGAAGATTGGTCGGCTTTATAATCTTCATCATAAGTTTGGTTAATATCACCTTCCAAATCCTCTGTAGTACATCCGCTAATCATTACAACACTAACAATCAGTAAGATGATAAATAAGAATTTCTTCACTTCCCTCCCCCCCTTTTTATGAGTTTTGGTTCAACATGACTCTACTTTGACTGTAGGATTTTTAAAATTTTTGGCACTCTTTTGCTATAGATTTGTAACTAATGGGATAATCAATAGTCACCAATTCTATTTATGTCTCGTAAAACTGCTGGAATGGACTGGAATCTCTACAGCTGGGTTGTTAGAGGAAAACAGAGAAGAAAAGTCATTGAAGCTATGAGCAAGCCAAAAACGCCAAGCGAAATCAGAAAGGATACCAAGCTCTCAATAGCCCATGTTTCTAAGGTGTTAAAATTGTTTGCAAAAATGGGAATTGCAAAATGTTTAACGCCAGATGTAAGAATAGGGAAGATATATGCACTGACCGAAAAAGGTAAGAGGATAAGAGAGGAAATGTTGAAAGAAAGAGCGTGACAGTGCTTTACATTGTGTTTTTGAGTTTCATGGTTAAGCCCTGAGATGAGGCGATTGGTGTCGATTTATAAACTCCACCGTTATTTTTTATCTATGGACAGAAAATTGCTCATCAAGACCTTGGAAATGTTGGAGGAAACATATCCGGCAGATTATAGTATCGAAAGATTGACAAGCAAATTGAATGTTCCTATTGATGGTGAGTTCTTTAAAATCGTGAGACATTTAGAGCTAAGCAAAAAGGTTCATATTAGATACGAGAACGTTGATAGAAGAGCAATGAAGCCACAACAAGGAGATAGAATAGTAATAATGCCGGATGGTATAGATTTTTTAACGGAAATCAAAATCCAAGAAAGCAGGGAAATGATGAATAAATTAATTGTAATAGCAACCATAGTAATCGCTTTATCTGCCATAGTGACATTATTATGACCCCATATTCCCCCCCCCATTTTGGGAGCAAGATTTATGTTTTGGCTGTAAGAGGGAAGGATATCATGAGTGCGTTGAGGGATTAATGTTTTTAAATAAAGAATATAGAGGATATTTATGAGTGAAATAAAAGCATATGAACCTTACCATATAGGTATAAAGTTGAAAAAATTTGTTAACCTAGAAGTGGAGAAAGAAAAATTAAAAAAATCACTTAAGAGCAAAAAATTCACTGTAATTGAAGCGGCAAAAGATAAAATTAAACTACCAGTTGATATAAAACTTCCTACAGAGACCATAAGCTCAAAAGATGGTGTTAATGTACAAATAAACTATCCTGTAAGTGCTGTTAACACCATAGGTAAAGACTCAATACATACTTATAAAAATTTTGAAATGGTGGTCAAATCATTGAAAGAACAAATGGATTTAGGTAAAAGTGTGATTTTTTATGAAATAATAGCTGACCCGATAATCAAAATGAAAAAGAATGTTCAAACATTATTCAAAAATAAAATCAAAATTAAATCAAAAGCACTTAGTAAATTTAAACAAAATTTATGTTTGACAGGTATCAATTTTTACAATGAAATAGAAGAAAATGAATTGGTGGAAGTTGTTGTGTATCCCAATCCTACAAATCCTACTAAAGAGATTAGAATGAAAATCTTATTAAGGTCAAAAAATCTTGAGATATTGAAAAGATATAATAAAGATATTGAAAATATAATAAAAGAAATAATAATTTCATTATAGGGTGATTTCCGTGATAAATAATTTTGATAATTGTATAGACGCAGGTTTTTGCCTCAATTTAGGTAATACTACAGCTAATGTTACAAGAAGAAATATAGAATTAGTTACTACGGCCAATATTCCAAAAGAAAGTCTAGAGGAAAGACTGGAGGAAATAAAAAGGCTATTACAACAATTAAGTGAGAGGAAATTTTCGTTTGAATTTGTAGAGAACATTACAAGTGAAAAATACGGATTGATAGAAATCGATAAAAGTGAACAAATAAAGGAGATGATAAATAGCAACACGGTATTTTTTCTAATTTACGAAGAAATAAACCAATTTACCAATAATTATTTCCTAGAGAATGCGTATTTTATAGAAGCTGAAATGTATATTTATACGGATAGAGAAGTTGAAGATTTAGAAAGTATAGTCCTTTCCATAAAAATAAAAGAAAAGTGTTTTGAAGAATGTTTAGATATATGGGAAGATTTCGAAAAAAAACTAAGAGATATAATCGTGAAAAAAATTAGTGATTCCCCGGCGAGTATGAGAAAAAAATTAATTGAGATAAACAGAAAATTGACAATTAAAATAGACAGCTACGATTAGTATGTTTTTTGAACCTAAGAATTTCCTGAATTTTGCTAAAAGTTTGTTTAAAAAAGTGAAAGACGAAGAACAGGCAAAACTAAGAACGATAATAGGTAGAGCATATTACTCAGCTTTTCTGTTTTGTAGACATAAATTAGAAGAAAAATATCCTCATATTAAGGATATTGAAACAGGTGAGATACATAAAATTGTTAGAGAGAAACTAGTAGACGAGAATCGTGCACATGAAAAAAGCATGTTGGTTACGATAAGAGAAATGAGGGATGATGCAGATTACGATTTGGAACAATTTTTCGCTAAAAGAGATGCTGGAAAAGCAATTGAACAATCTAATAGAATTTTTAAAAATCTGAAGAACGTTAGATTTACATAATACCTCGGTGTCAATTTATCTGTTGGGCTATCCATACGAATTTCTGGAAGAGTCTTGAAAAACCTTATTTTGATTCTCCCGTTTTCTGTTTTAGTTGTTTTGAAAGGTTTTTCCGGCGATAACCGCCAACGAGAGTTTTGATATCAAAACATAGGTCATAAATTCGCTGGTTTAATATGTGCAATTCCCCAGTGATTTTTCTTAGCTCTGTTAAATTCACTGTTATCTTTTCAAGGCTCTTGGCGACCAATTTCTCGAATTCTTTGCTCATGTCATATATTGTATGAGAAGGGCTTAAATTTGTAATATTCTTTGCCCTTATTTTGGGCTGGGAGCTGACCTATTACCATGTAGCGAAGTCAGATTTAAATTTACCATCCTTCCAAACAACCTGTGCGACCGTGTAAGGCGTTTTCCCCACGTCTTTTATATTATCCCATATCCAGATAGTAATCTCGGCAATTTCACCTTCTAAATGTGTTAAAATGGCGTTTTCTTGTGTATTTGTCATCTCAATGACCCTTCTTTCAGCTATACATAAAGCCTCTTCTTCAGTTATATCTCCCTTAATAACTAATCTCGTCTTAAAGCAGAAATCATCATCTATATCTGAACACACATACCTCTCTGTGTCTATTATACTGTATTCAGGACAGTTTGGATGTTCCAACTCAAACCTCTGAATATTCGCAAAAGATGTAGACCATCCTGCTAAAAGCCCCAAGCCTATGATAAATAAAATTGCTAGGAAAACCACAATAAATATTCTTTTCATAGTTTGTTATAACCAGTGTTAATTAAAAAAATGAGGAAATGAAGAAAAGGCCGTGATAATCAAGACAATCCTTTTTTTAATAATTCCTTCTTTTTGAAAGAAAGTTTCTCAATCCGAAAGTTTGGTATTTTTGTCCCGCATATAAAACATTTTTCTGGAGTTGTTGATACACCGCTTTCATATTGTTTTAGAACTTTCTTCTCATAATCAGGCCTTTCTTTACACTTAGGACAAATGTGCCCGATATATTTCCCCCTTCTTTCGGAAACACCAAACAATTTTTTAAAAAATTCGAGTTTCATTCCTTCACCTTCTCTGTTTTATTCCTCTTCCCCCAATTTCTGCAATTACATATAGGGCAGGATTTTTCCAATTCTGTTACAACTGTATATAAGAACATCAAGCCCCACCAAAACATAAAGCCCATTATGCCGATGATAATACCAAAGAATAAAGGAGAAATAATTCCAAGTATAAAGAATATGAGAACAATTATACTGTTAGCACCTTTCGGTTCTACATTCTGTTTACAGTTATTGCAATATTTCATTCTCTCACCAATTCCAGCTAACCAGTTTCAGTGAAAAAGGATTTAATGAAACATCTTACATTACCACCGAACGCTGTTCTTAACAAGCATGTTAGGAAAAAACCAACTGCTAGATATAATATGAATTTACCAAATAAGATTAAAAATTCATCATTCAGCTGAATAAAAAAGGTGTCTAATATCGTACCAATAAGTAGAAATGTCCCTGAACCAATTAAAACGAAACCATAAGCTCCCCCTTTGAGTTTTCCTATAAGATTCGATTTCCTACCCAATGCTAGCATTAAACCACCTAGTATAAAAGGTAAACTCGCAAATTGTAGTTTAAACGGTTTTGTAGAAATCCTTGAAACCATATAGGGGAGACGCCCCCATTTGTCAATTATGGAACAACCAACAAAGGAGGCGGTTTCCCTATGGGAAGTTCTAAGAACGGATTAATAAGCTTTGCTTCTGCATGCATGAAGGCATGCAAGTTGTCGAGGCTGAAACTCTTCTCAAGCAGGTTTTCAAAGAAGACCTACACCCAGAGGCAGCACGCAAGCGTCTTGATGGTAATGAAGAGGCTCAGACTAAGGTATAGGGGCATCACCGAGCTTCTGGAAGTGGTCCCTGGGATCAGGGGAGTTCTCGGGCTGAGGTGCGTACCGCACTACACGACGCTACAGAAGTTCTTCAGAAGGTGCAGCGGGCACGTGCTTGCACTTCTTCTTGCACAGACTGCGAGGCTGTCCGGATGCTCCGGTGTGATAGCGATAGACGCTACCGGTTTTTCCTCAAACACCGCCAGCAGGTACTACTCGATGTTCCGATACAGACACGAGCCCGGCGTGTGGTCGGGCTCGTACATCAGGAACAGTGCTGCCGTGGACCTTGAGAGCCAGGCCGTCGTCTCTTTTGTGTGCAGGAAAAATCACAGTCACGAGAGCCTCGACTTCGACACTGTGCTGAAGAAGGCTTCAAGAACTTCTGATGTTACCATGGTCATAGCCGACCGCGGCTATGACTACGAGCGGGTGCACAGGTTCGCGAGGGAGAGGATGAAGGTGGACACGCTGATACCCCTCACCAGAAGGAAAAGGAAACGGATACATGGACGCTATCGGAAGATGATGGACGGGGATTTTGACTGGAAGGCGTATGCGAAACGCAGCAGGATAGAGGGAGTGTTTTCCGTTATCAAGAGGAGGTTCGGGGATACAGTCTACAGCAGGTCGTGGAAGTTGCAGCGGAAGGAGATGACGCTGCTGTGTGCGGCGTATAATGTGTACCGATATGTTGTTTCGTGTTTCATTGTGATAGAGGATTTCTACAGAACCGTTTAAACCCCGGTTCAAAGGGGGTTATTACAAAGAAATATGCAAAAAAATACCCTATAATGATTGAAACTGTTATTCTCCAATGTTTCATTAAAAAATCTGAAAGTTTTCTAAGACACATTATTCTTTCACCACTCTAGATTTCTCCAAAATGTCTATGTGTTTCGTTGTCACATTATCGCTTCTTCTCTGTTTTTTTGTAACCACCTTTTACAAAACCGGGGATTCCTGCTTCTAAAAATTTCTCTTTTACAGTTTCTACGATATTTTCTGACCTCTTTTTGATTGATTCAAAATCACTAGAAGAAATGTCCTTTTTTTGTTGTATAATTTCCTCTAAATAAGAGATATATACAAGAAAATTTTCAAGTAGTCTGTTTGTTTCATTCTCTCTCACATTCTCAATCATTCTAAATTTAGTAAAAATGCTGGCAAGTTTGGAATACCTTCTATTTAAAATTAAATCAACAACAACTGAGGGGTCTCTCATTTCTAGAATATCTTTTTCATTGTCCCCAATCTTGTAGAAAGTTTTAACGAAATTGGTCAATTCTTCTGAAATTTCATAGGACATTTTGCTTTTTTCATCAAGAATTTCTATACTTCTAGCTATGTTATCTCTTATAACATCTATTGTTTTTCTCATTCCCTCACCAACTCAGGAAAAGCAGCCTCTAATTTTGCCTTGTTCTCATTGTCTGCCCTCAAAAAAGTCTCTCTTAGACTGACCCAAAACGGACTTAGTGTTTTATTCATCCTGACACCCCCAATTATTTTATTCCTCTTGTCGTGTTATCGCTTCTTTATTATGAATTCATAAATGCACCATATAAATAAAATTGCTATAAGAAATCTATTCTTAGAAATCATATATTCATTGGAAGTTGTAATATCAGGAATGAAGTAAGGTAGAATAAATGATAAATGTCCATACATAATCGCAACTATGATAAACACTATTATCAATATTGTTGCTACAGGGTGTTTCTTAAAGTCTTCCTTATTCATGATTCACCTCCTTCTATTCCTCCCCTTCCGGGACTTCCATCAAGACTTTACCAATTTCTATTATACCAAATTCTGGTTCATCTGTCCATGCAAAATACTTTTCAACCTTTTTAACGATTTCTTCAAACTGTTTTGTTGCTTCTTGTTTATTTTTTGCAACAACTGATGTATTACCGCTTATTTTGAAATTCACATTAAACTCTTTCATAAATCTACCTCAACTTATTTATCTCCCCCGTTGTCTATGGCTTCCGCTTTCTTTTCTGTTATCTCCCTTTTTGGTTTTGACGACTCACCTTGCCGATTTTGATTATGAAATCATGGTAATGTTCTAACAAATACTTTATTGCCTCTTTATGCTCTTGTTTCGAATATGGTTCTCTTTTCATTCTTTCACCAGCTCCAGATTTCCCCTGCTATTGATTTCAAACCTTATCCTGTCGCCTTTCTTCCATTTCAAAGCAATAACCAGCTTTTTTGGAACTGTCAGGCCGAACTGCGAACTCCTGTTTTTAAGCTTTCTTTCCTGCAATCTCATTATTAATGTAGAAAACATACGTATTTATAAAGATTCAAGCCCAAGAATTAATCAACTCAGGGTAATAGGTTTAACTTCTGAACCTAATCCCTCCCGAGGCTTTTTGCAAGAATCAGTCTATTTCGAATATAACGCTGACCGTAGCGGTGACCTTGATGTCCCCTGGTGTTATTTCAGTGGTTGCCTGGGCACCGGCCGCTTCTGGTGCCGCCGCCAATTCATAATCCCTCCACACCGGCGTGTAGGTGTAGCCTTCGGATGCGCTCATGACCCTCTTTATCGTGACCCCAAGACCATCAGCTATGGAATCTCCCCTTTCCCCGGCATTCTCCGCGGCAGCCTTCAATGCCTCCATCCTGAGCGCATGCATCTTGGCATCAGACAAGCCGAAATAGACGCTGTTTATATTGTTTGCTCCAGCCGAAACTGATGTGTCGATTATCTCTCCTGCCCTGCTTATATCGCTCAGTTCAACTTGCATGCTGTGCGTTGTCTTGAATCCTTTATACACGTATTTTCTAGCAGTAGAGTCCCACTCCCTTACTTGTCCCAGGCTGTATGATGTTGTTTGAATGGAATCCGCCGGTATCCCCTTGCCAACCAGCGCCGCCCTCACGGCCGCTGTTTTCTCCGCATTTTCCTGCTGGCAAACGAGGGCGCTGTCGTCCTGCGTCTCGACCGAAAAAACTATGGTGACCTTGTCGGGGTCGTCGCTCGCGGTTGCAGAGCCGCTGACGAACAGCGTATTGTCTGTTATCTGCCCCTCCGCTGCCCATGCGCCGCCCCAGAATCCCCAGGATTCGCCAGCCGCGGGGTTTATCCTCATTCCGGTGGAGGGACTCACATATATCGTCTGCCGCTGCTCGTAAACCGCTACGATTAGAGCTAGGATTATGACGATGAAAACAACCACGACGCCAGAAAACATTTTAGTCATCATAGTTGTATTTTGCAGCCGGGCTTTAAAAAAACTTTAAGATTTTGTGCGGGAAAAACCGAATTTCACCAGTTCCATCCAGGCAGGAACATGGGGACATCAAGCACGTATTTCCGGTATTGTTCTCCGAATCGGGCAAGCATTTCCCTTTCTTCCCTTCTCGCCAGCCTGTAGTATGCCGCCACGAGAACAGGCCACATTATAAGCGTAGGCAAGGTAGGCCATGCAAAAAGCCATGCCGTTATTATCAGGATTATGCCCGTGTACTGGGGGTGTCTCATATACCTGTAGACGCCGTCTGTGACCAGCCTGCCGCTTAGCCTGTTCCTGTATATGCCTTTCCAGCCGATTACTATCAGAATACCCGCTGCTATCGTGACAATCCCTGCGATCAGGGACGTGGTCAGCAACCTGAATTGCAGACCAGGGATGGCCACGGAAAAGGCAACGGCAGGTTCGAAATCGGGTTTCGGCAAAGGGGTCAAGGAGGAGAGCAGATATATCGTGAGCGGGAATCCGAACATCTCGGCGAACAAGGCCACAATGAAGGCCACGTAAACAAAATTGCAACGCTGCCATTCGTTGCGCTTGCTGGGCAAGAAAAGGAATATAGCGAAGGATGAGAACAGAATGACGTACAGCAAAACGAAGTCGAGCCTGCCTTCTATCAGGCCCGATAACGCATGGCCGCTCAGCAGCCACGCGATATTCCTGATAAAATAAGGGCCAATCAGGATGCAGATGCACAGAGAGATTAAAACATACAGGAAAAGGCCCTTTCTCATTCAAGACACCCACATTTTAATATTACTATGTAAAAGATATTTTAACCGAATTAAAAACAGACGGGCCCGTAGTGTAGCTAAACCCTTTCGTGCAGGTAGACGCGCAAAAGCGTTTACGGAAAATCCGCTGACGCATATGCGCTTTAATGCGGAAGGGTTCTGCAATGGTCTAGCATCGGAGCTTTGGGAGCTTCAGACAGGAGAGATTGCACATCTCGTAATCCCTGAATTCAAATCTCCTCGGGCCCATCATGCGTAATTGGCCTCATGAAACCAGAACAGTATCTGAAAGCGGATGCATGAGGCATCGAATCGAGAATCAGGATTTGACAACTGAAGGAAGGATATGTTAAGGAGGTATTGAAAATGAGCGAAGAAACGCAGGGAGGAGCACAGGGAGGAGGATGCCTGTTCTGCAAGATAATATCAGGCGAGATACCGTCAAAGAAGGTCTATGAAGACGAGAACGTCTTCGCATTCCTGGACATAAACCCGAGGAACCCGGGACACACCCTCGTTATACCGAAAAAGCACTACGTGACCTTGCTGGACATGCCTGCCAAGGAGGTCGGGCGCCTTTTTGAGAGCGCGAGGATGGTCGCGGAGGCCGTAAAGGGTGGTGCGAACGCGGACGGGCTTTCGCTAATACAGTCCAACGGCAAAGCGGCTGGTCAGCTTGTGACGCACGTTCACGTGCATCTTATCCCCAGGTTCATGTCAGAAGGGCCAATCTCCCTCGAGGGCGTTCTATCGGTAAAGAAGATGCCAGAGGATACGCTTGACAAATTCGTGGCAGCGATAAAGGAGAAGATAGGATCGGCCAAGGAACCGGGCGAAACGAAGTTCGACTTTTAAGTAGAAGTTTAATAAAGAATATTGACAAAAGTCCATAAAATGCGCCGGTAGTCTAGTCTGGTAGGACCCAGACAATTAACCTTGGAAGATATGATTCCATAGATGATTGGGTTAGGCCTTCCAAGCCTGTGACCCGAGTTAGCCTTTTGGGAAAACCAAAGCGGCTTCGGGAATTCAAATCTCGGCCGGCGCATTTTTAAAATTTACGCCAAATTCTAGTCCATGGGAATCGAAACAGGTGATAAGATTGTTTTCAACATCAATCTCAAGAAAGGCATTCTGGAGTTGGTGAGGGAATGAGCACAAGCAAAATAATTTTGGGATTAATAGGAATGTTGTTTATTTCTATAATCACTGCACCTTATTGGGGAATAATATTTGGAACTATGAATAATGTGATGAAAGATTTACATGGAGAATTTCGTGAAATAACACCAACTGCAGAAGGAAAAGCGGTTCAAGATAATATTTACAATTCATATCAAACATCAAGTGGAATACTTCAAGGATATATGGTAATAGAAGCGTTTATTATCATAATTATAATCTTTGTTGTTATTTTTCTATGGTTTAGAAGTCAAAGTGGAAGCGTGTAATTTTCACGGCCTTTTCTTCGTTTCATTCAGCTATTATCATTATAAGAATTCCATTTTTGAATAATCCAGTCAATAAATTCGTCTAGGTCTCTAAATTCGTAATATTCATTTTCATTAAAAATTCCTTCTACTGTCCAGCCCTCCCTAGGCAAACCAATTTTTCGAAAACATGAGTATATGAATTCTTTTATTCGATTCCTAACATCTGGTCTTTTTCGGAGACTCCTCGTGTATAAATTATTTTCCTGCTCGTAAATACCTAGCTTGTTCCCCAAATGACAAAAAGGGACAGCATGTTCTGGTGTCAACAACACAAAACAATCTAGAGAAGAATTATATAATCGCATCATTGATATAACAGCAACAGAAAAATCAGCACAATTTCCATGATGGTTTTTAAGTGTATATAACGGTTCTTGCCATTCAGAAAGATAGCCAGGATGTAAGTAGTACAGTTGTTTGCTAACAAATCTATGAATCGTTTCTAAGTCTTCTTCTGTTTTATTAATAATTACAATAGAATCCAAATACCCTTTTACTGACTCTGGTTGAATAAATTCACGCCTTTTATATAAGTAGAAAATTGTCGTTTCTTCTAGATCACATTTACTTTTTAGGATAGTGTGGTTTTCAAAACTATAGTATTCGGTTTCGAAATAAAAACAAAATTCAGTAGTTCTGTTTTGAAACTCTTCATAACATTTTGATAGGTTTGCAATTAAACAGTAATAATCACATTCAGATAAAGGTGTATAAGGAAGGGTAGAATAAGCTGGCCGTTCAGTCAAATTCTCGAAAACTTCTTTAAATAAATAAAATGCACCGTCTTTTGTAAGTCCAATGATTTGTTCATTAAATGTAACATAACCGTCTAAAGTGCAATTAGTTTTTGAGTCTGAAAAATTTAGAATAACATATTCACCTACGATTTCTTCGGTTTCATTTTCAGTAGTATTTAATAATTCTAAATTATCTGAGTAATTGATTTCTTCTTCCTGAAAAGGAGGTTTAAATTGATTTTCAAGGATTTGGCTTTGGTGTTCACTTTCATTTTCCTGAATACATCCAGAAACAAGCAAAACAAGCATGATTCCTAATATCAGGATAATTGATTCGTTCATCAATTGAAAATTGGATTCGGATTTAAAAATAGCAATTTCCTGCTGGAAAGGAAAACATTTTAAGCCGTGAAACACATTCAATTCATGGAATGGAAACTTGGGCTGAAGAGCGGTGCGGTTGCGGGAGCTATCTACGGCGTTCTCGCGGGCATAATCGGTCTTGTTTATCTGATCGTGATGAAAGAGGAGGTCATCCAGAGGATTCAGGCCGCCATCCCGTCCGATGTCAACATCCCGATTTCCATGGAACAGCTATACACGATCACCCTGATTAGTTCCTTCCCTTCCGGCATCGTGATGGGCGTAATCGTAGGCATGGTGTTCGGCATAATCTTCCTGCTGCTGCATGACGAATGGCCGGGCAAGACCCCGAGGAGGCAGGGACTTTTCCTCGCGCTGTTTTTGTTTCTTTTCTTCGGGATCGCGGAGATGTTTTCCCCTGAGAACGCAGCAGGCGGTTTTTTCATGTTGCGTTTCTCATACCTCCCCTTAATCCCGTTCAGCTTTGCGGCTTTCCTGTTTTTCGGTTATTGCTTGGGCATGTTCTGGGAAAGGTTTGAGAAGAAGCCGAAGAGATGAGCACATCGCAAGGCGGATTTTCCCTGCCTTTTCTTCATCCAATTTCTAAACTTCAAAAGATTAGGTTATAACTGTATAACCGCCAGCAACTGCCAGCCATGACACAATAACACAAACGAATTAATTTTTTCCTTTTATAATATCAAGATGGAAGATACCGCTATCGCCAAACCCGCCAAATACTGCGTTGTTTTTCATTTTCACCAGCCGCCTTATGATGACAGCACCATACACCGTTATGATGAATGCTGTGAACAATCATACAAGATCCATCTGGATGCGTTGGATTCTGTTCCGAACGTAAAGGTTAATTTCAATATAACAGGGATTCTTCTGGAAACGATGGAGAAAAGGAACCCGGAATTCATTTCAAGGTTGGGGAAAAAGGTTGACTCCGGACGGGTATATCTAACGGCATGCGGCTACACCCATCCGATATTCCCGATTATCTTTGCAAGGCTTGGTGAAGAAGCCTGCAAAATGCAGGTGGAAAGGGACAGGGAGATTAAAAAAAGGCTGTTCGGTGTCGAGCCACGGGTTTTCAGGTTTCCCGAGTATGCAGTGGACGATCCTGTCTTGAAACTTTTGCATGAATACGGCTTTGAGGGAACAATCGTCCCTGATTCTGTTTTTTCTGGGAAGGGGGTCGGCATGGCGCACGTATTGGACTGCGGTCTGAAAACGGTGTGCAGAAATGACTATCTTTCAAATGTCTTGGCAGGCAATGATTTTGACGGCAATAACAACTTCAGGTGGCTGGCAATGTTGGGTGGAACGCCCGAAAAGGTGGCGGGGGATTTTGCAAGAAGGATTCTCTTGGCACGGAGGGTTTTGACGGACTGTGATGCCGAGAGTTATAATCATTGGTTAATAACATCGGGTGTTCCTTCCGATAAGCAGAACGTCCTTAAGGCTATATACGAGTCCCTTCTCTCCAATGATATTGAAACGACGCACCTGCCGGAATTCATAGATTCTGCTGTCCCTGAAAAAGCAGGCGAAATCCCAAGGGTTTCATACGACGGGGACCTTTCAGCATGGGAAGGCTGGCCCGAACATGCCGGTATGTGGTCTGACATAAAGAGATGCTGGGACATGTATTTGCAATCCAGGGACGAAAGGGTTTTGGACCTCGCCATGAGGGCCCAGACAAGCTGCTGGGAATGGGCTGTCAGCAAGAAGTATCCAGACGCTGACGAATATTATCCGGAGTGGTGGAAAATGCAGCCGAGCAGATACAGACAAGAGATAGAGGCGTCGGGGTTTTAAATGCGATAAAACTATATATTGCCAATCTGGGAATCTGGATTTATTCGATATTCGCGTGACAACTGAAACAATCGCGGATTGTTTCATCTGATTGTTTCAGCCAGGTACCTTTATTCATCGAATTGTTTCACTTCACTTTTTTAAACTTTTTGGTGACTAATTAATCATGAAACAATTTTCCTTGGCAGTCTTGGGGGTTTTTTTGGCAGCGTCATGCCTCCTGGCATGGACCGCAGCAGCCGCCGAACTAAATTATTACGGCATTGAAACAGTCGTGGAGAAAAATTTCCTGGTCTACACTACCGCAACGCTGATATTCGACAATCCGATAAACCACCTGGATTACAATCTTGATTTCAACATACTGAACATGTCTGTAGAAACCACGTCAGGCACGAACCGGTGCGGTTTCGAAAACATTGAACATGGCAGCCTCGTCAAATGCGACTTCTACGGAATGACTGGTGACGAGACCACCATAAAGCTGAGTTTCTCAACGAGAAACGCAGTAAAGCGGGTTGGAGACAATTACGAGTTCAGGGCCACCTACCCCATAGCCATGCCTACAAAAAGGATGTTTAGCATAATAAAGTTGCCTCCAAAGGGTGTGCTTACCGAGGAAATCGCCAATCAGTCGTATTTCCCTCCCGACGGAAAAGTGTTGACAGACGGGAAAAGAATCATAGTTTCATGGGAAAAGAAAAATCTCACGGTAGATGATTCGCTCAGTTTTTCGGTCCTGTTCGAGGTCGTGGGAACAGGCGGGCTGTTTTGGGACATGTCGGTCATAGCACTGACGGGTATGGTCGTTGCTGCGATGATAGTCGTGGCAGTCTACATGAGAAGGGGTTCCGCTCCTGTACAGCGCGAAGTGAAGGTTTTACCGTTGCTGAACAAGGATGAAAAAAGGATAGTCGATATAATAGCCAGGCAGGGAGGCGATGCGAGGCAGCGGATGCTGGTCAAGGAATCGGACTTTAGCAAGGCCAAGGTCTCGAGACTTGTGAAGAATCTCAAGGAAAGGGGCGTTGTCGATACCGAGCCCATTTCGGGCAGGGAGAACAAGGTCATACTGAAGATCAAAGGCGTTGGAGAGTAGCGTTTTTTAATTGACAATTTTCAAAACATAACACCCAATATTTAAACTTTTCTGATAAAAGAATATATGGCAGAAGCAGAGGTAGAAGCAGAGCCGGATTTTAAAACCCTCATAAGCCAATTGTATAGTGAAAAAGTTAAACCGTTGCCCGTATACACGTCCAAAAGAACGACGGACATCGCACTGTCAAGCTTGGGTTTGATTCTAACTTCTCCGATATTCCTTGGGGCAGCAGCGGCGATAAAGATTGAAGGGTGGCTCGATCCCAAAACGAAAGGTCCTGTATTTTACGTTTCGGAGAGAATCGGGGAGGGTGGGGAGCCTTTCAAGATGTACAAGTTCAGGTCAATGGACGTCGGCTCTGAAGATAGGCTGAAAGATTTGCTCGGCGGCGAATATGACTGGACGACGTTGGCCAGAATGAAAGATGACCCAAGAACGACCAGGGTTGGAAGATTCATCCGGAGGTTTTGCATAGACGAGTATCCTCAGTTGGTAAATGTCCTGATGGGGAACATGAGCTTGGTGGGGCCGAGACCGTACATCGAGCATCACGCAAAAATACTGGCGAAAAGGGGCAATTATCATAGATTCAGAATCCGGCCCGGGGTAACAGGTCCCGTTCAGATGAGGAGGAAGGGTTCTATACCATACGGTGATCCTGATAAACTGGAAGAGGAGTACGTCAGGTCATATGAAAGTGGAAATACATTTTTCTCTGATTTGTGTTGCATAGCCAAATCGATACCATACATCCTGTTCGGATACGCTTACGATTCGAAAAAAGGAGGGCACAAACAAAATCCAGTTTAATCGTTCTGGATAATCCCTCTCAATTTCAGACCATTTTCGTAACAGGCAGAATTTTTGAATAGTATATAGCCCGGTTTTTTTGCTTGATCTAATTTTATTTGCCAAATCCCTTAACTATTCGTCGGAAATTAGTTCCATAAACCTTTTAAAGAACGCTGTCCTAAAATTTAAAAATTCGGTGAACAGGGAGAAGGAAATGAAAAACTTTTTCATAAGCACAGCTATAGATTATCCATCGGGACAGCCCCATCTGGGTCACGCTTACGAGAAGATATGTGCAGATACCATAGCCAGGTATAAGAGGCTTAAAGGATTCGATGTGCATTTTTCTACTGGTACGGATGAGCACGGAATGAAGATACAGAGAAGCGCCGAAAAGGCTGGGAAGAGCCCTAAGGACTTTGTTGACGACATGGTAGTGTTCTTCAAGCGCCTGTGCAAGGAGCTGAACATCTCCTATGACGATTTTATCAGGACGACAGAGCCCAGGCACATTAAAGTGGCTCAGGAAATTTTCAAAAGGATATTCGATAAGGGTGAGATTTACAAAGGAATGTACGAGGGCCTGTACTGTGTGGAATGTGAGACTTATTATACAAACAAGGACCTCAAGGACGGCAAGTGCCCTGTACACGGGAAAGAACCTGAGGAAGTCAGCGAGGAGAGCTATTTTTTCCAGATGGGCAAGTACAGGGAAAAGCTGCTGGAGCACATAAAAAGGAATCCTGATTTCATCAGGCCTGAATCGAAAGGGAATGAAATTTTGAACAGGCTTAAAGATGAATTGAAGGACTTGTGCGTTTCTAGGACGAGCTTTGACTGGGGCATTCCTGTCCCGATAGACAAGCGCCATGTCCAATATGTGTGGATGGACGCGTTGATAAACTATCTGTCCACGGTTGGCTGGCCTGGCGAGAAATCAAGGAAATTCTGGCCCGCGGACATACACCTGATAGGCAAAGATATCGTGTGGCATCATACGGTCATATGGGGGAGCATATTGATGGCCGCAGGGGTCAAACTACCAAAGACCGTCTTCGTGCACGGGTTCGTCAACATAAAGGGAGAGAAGATGAGCAAGTCCAAGGGCGCCATCGTGGACCCGCTCGAGCTCGTTAAAAACTACTCGACCGATACCCTGAGATATTTCCTGTTAAGCGAGATACCCTTCGGAGAGGATGGTGACTTTTCCATAGAGTCCCTGGTGACAAGGAACAACAACGAACTGGCAGACAACCTCGGCAACTTCATCAACAGGGTTCTGACCTTCGTCCACAACAAGAATGACAAGACTATTCCGAAACCAAGCGAATACGACGATCTTGACAGGCAGCTAATCGAAAACATGAAAACTTACACCGACAAGGTAAGCAAGCTCATGGACGATTTGCAGCTGCAGGACGCGCTGGACCAGATCATGTTACTTGCGAAGTTCGGGAACGAGTATTTCCAGGCCAAGGAGCCATGGAAAGGGGATTTCCAGAACTGCCTGTACCTGGGGGCGAACCTTGTAAGATGCTTGGCCATCCTGCTGGAACCTTTCATTCCCGGCTCAGCTGAACGGGTGTGGAAATTCCTCAACCTTGGAGGTTCCGTACACGAGCAAGAATGGGATTCCGCTAATAAACTCTTGGTAAAAGCCGGTCACGTTATAAGCAAGCCGGCTCCGCTTTTCAGGAAGTATAAGATCTGAGACAGGAAGATTCAAGAAATCTTTAATAGGCCTGCTCCTCTTCTTTTCGCTTCATTTGCTTCTGCTGCGGGGGCGGTTGCACCTGTCTGGCAGCGGCAGCCCGCATCTCTTCTGGCTTTGTCTGGAGCAGCGCCTTGACTTCTTCTAGGTCGATCTCCAGCTCCTTGGCCAGCCTTGCCCTTTCCCGCCTGTTAAGCCTTCTTTCCTCGAGAATTCTCAGGTTTTGCTCTATCTGGTCCTCCCTGGGCAGCAACGTTGCCCTCAGGCCCGCTTCTTTCTTCAGGCTTTTTTCCCTCAGCCTGTCCCAGCGCTTTCTCAGCCTTCTTACCCTCCAGTTCCACCCCAAAATGAGAGAGATCAGATTGACCATCAAACCACTGATTATTTATTTGTTTCCGCTCTTTTTAAGATTGTTTGTGGACGAAGTGGATGTTTTTATGGTATTCAAGCTGTTTTCGCGGCAGTTGCGGGAACTCATCGAGGAGAGGTTCGAGCAGCCTACCCAGGTGCAGTTCGAGGGAATCCCGCCTATCGTGCAGGGGAAGAACACGCTGATACTGGCCCCCACTGGAACCGGGAAGACTGAAAGCGTCCTCCTCCCGGTTTTTGATAAGTGGCTTAAAGAAAAGCCAAAGCCGATATCCATACTTTACATTACCCCCCTCAGATCCCTCAACAGAGACCTGGAAAAGAGGATTTCATGGTGGGCCGAACATCTTGAAATGGACGCCTCGGTCAGGCATGGGGACACGACGCAGTACGAGAGAAGCATGCAGGCGGCCAATCCCCCAGACCTGATGATATCAACCCCCGAGACCCTGCAGGCAATTCTCACAGGAAAGGTAATGAGGCAGCACCTGTCCAATGTAAAGTTCGTTGTGGTGGACGAGATCCACGAGCTTGTGGACAACAAGAGGGGCGTCCAGCTGGCGGTTGGCCTTGCCAGGCTCAAGCATTTGATAAAAGAGGCCGGAAACACAGAACCACAGTTCATAGGCTTGTCTGCAACGGTGGGGACTCCTGCCGAGGTTGCGGAATGGCTGACAGCGGAAAAATGCAAGATAATCGACACCACAGAGTTGCATAACTTCGATATTCTTGTCGAATCCCCTGAGCCCCAGGACCCAGATACCGACCTGAGCAACGAAATGTTCGTTTCGCCCCAGATAGTGGGCAGACTTCGGAGAATCATAGAGATGGTGCATGAGAAAAAAGCCACGCTCATCTTCACCAACACCAGGGAGTTCGCGGAGATACTCTCATCAAGGCTGAGAGCCCTTGCCCCCGATCTGCCCATGGATACGCACCATTCATCGTTGTCCAAGGAGGTCCGGATGGACGCCGAGGCCAGGCTGAAGGAGGGAAAGCTGAGGGCGATGGTCTGCACGAGCTCCCTTGAACTGGGAATAGACATAGGAGAGATAGACCTGACGCTGCAGTACATGTCACCCAGGCAGGTGACAAAATTACTGCAAAGAATCGGCCGGTCCGGGCACGGAGTCGGCAGGACATCGAGCGGCTTGATAATGGGAGCCGACCCTGATGACTGCTTCGAGTCCACCGCGATAGCTGATTTGGGCCTGCGCGGCAAGATAGAATCCAGCTCCGTTTACGATATGTCCCTGGACGTTTTGGGACATCAGATAGTCGGTTTGAGCCTGGAGGAGTACAAGATACCCTTGCGTAAGGCCTACAAGATCGTGCGCAATGCCATGCCTTACCGGCGCCTGACACCCGAAAAATTCATGGAAGTCTGCCAGTTCCTGCAAAGGCTCGGGCTGGTCTGGATCGATGACAGATTCTCCGAGGAAACGGTCATAAAAAGGAGAAAAAAGGCATTCGAATACTACTATCGGAACCTTTCCACCATACCGGATGTCAAGAACTACAGGATAATCGACATCGTATCAAACAAACCGGTAGGTTCCCTGGATGCCGAATTCATAGCCCTGCACGGCTCCCCTGGAACATCGTTCATATGCAAGGGTCAGGCATGGAAAATTCTTGATGTCAGAAAAAGCAGCATCATGGTTGAGCCGGAAAAGGGCATAGAGGCCGCCATACCGGCATGGGAAGGGGAGCTCATACCGGTGCCTTTTGACGTTGCCCAGGGAGTCGGGAAGTTGAGAAGGGAAATCGCGGCAAGGATAAAAAGGGACGGCGTCAAAGGCGTCTGTAAATATCTCGTTTCCAGGTACCCTGTGACCGGACCTGTTGCGCATAAGATGGCGAGCATCATCAAAAAGCAGCTGAGAGCCTGGCATGTCCCCACGGACAAGGAAATCGTAATCGAGTACTCGAGGGCAGACGAGGGCTACTGGGTCATTATACACACATGTTTCGGCTCCCTGGTGAACGAGACCATAGGACGAGTGCTTACTATAATGCTGAGCAACAGGCTTGGATCCATAGGGCTGCAGACAGACCCTTACAGGATCATGCTTAAGCTGCAGGTCCCGAGATGGAATGACGTGATAGATACATTCCGCTACATAGAGCCGGGGAGCCTGGAAAGCATACTGGACTTGGCGTTAGTGCGCACAGAGTTGTTCACATGGAGGTTCATCCATGTGGCCAAGAGGCTGGGTATAATAGACAAGGACGCCGACTTTGGGCATGGATACCTGAACAAGGTGGTGGAGGCGTACATGGGAACGCCAGCATACCAGGAAGCCTTGCATGAGATAAAGCAGGAGAAACTGGACATAGACTCGGCAAAAAGTCTGCTCGAATCCGTGCAAAAAGGGAAGATGAGACTGACGATCGAGGCCGGGCTTTCCCCGCTGGCGGAGATGGGACTGACAAGGAAATACGAGATAGTAGCTCCTGATCGACCTGAAAAAGAGATTCTTGATGCGTGCAAGAACAGGCTGTTAAATACGAAATTAAGGCTGTTGTGCTGCAACTGCGGGCAGTTTGCACTGACCGTGAGGGTAAAAGAGAACCCGAGACTCGAGTGTCCAGAATGCGGGGCAAGGATGATTGGGGTCACAGCCTCATGGGATCTTGAGAAAGAGAAGATTCTGCGTAAAAAGTTGAGGGGGAAAAGCCTGAGCAAGTCCGAGGAAAGGGAAATTGACGATCTTGAGAACACCGCCACCATGGTCATGAATTACGGCGAACCGGCCTTGCGTGCCCTGGCCGGCAGGGGCGTGGGCTGGACAACAGCAAAGAGGATGCTCGCAACGGCAAGAGATGACGAAGAGCTGCTTAGACTTATCCTTGCGGCCGAGAGGAAATACGCCAGGACGAAGAGGTTCTGGCGCTAAATCAAACCGCGCACCTGCATGCAAACCCCGGGACTGGATGGAAAAAAAATCCATTTTATGAAAAATTTCATAAAATAATTTCCACAAGTGGGAAAGAAAACAGAAAGATATTTAAATACCGCTCCTGTTATCCTAATCATGCAGCCGGAAGAAGCCCTCAAATTGATCAAGCAATACAAGGAGCAGCTTGAGTTGGATGAATTAGAAGGGGTTTGCTTCAGAAAAGACTTGTGAAACTTTAAAATCAGCCAAATCAGCCCAAAATCTGGGCTACGAATTTTTCGGGTTCGAATTCCTGCAAATCCCCGTATTCCTGTCCTGTGCCTATGAACAGCACGGGTTTCTTGGCGGTGTAGCACGCCGATATTATCGATCCGCCCTTCTCGTTGACGTCCATCTTGGTGAGAATCAGCCCGTCTATGCCAACCCCTTCGTCAAATTTTCTGACCTGCTGGACGACATCGTTACCGGTCAGCGAATCCACGACAAGGATTTGCAGGTCCGGGCTGTTGACCCTCGATATCTTCTTCAGCTCGTCCATCAAGTTGATGTCCGTGTGCATCCGCCCGGCCGTATCCGCAAGCACCACGTCAAGCCCTTTGCTGGCTGCATGTTTCCTGGCATCGAAAACCACGGCCGCAGGGTCAGCCCCGTATTTATGCTTTATCACGTTTATCCCGAGTCGCTTCCCGTGAAATTCAAGCTGCTCTATGCTCGCCGCCCTGAACGTGTCGGCAGCGGCCAGGACCGGTTTGCGTTTTTTTAGCAGCAGCAGGCTTGCGATTTTTGCGATAGTCGTCGTTTTACCAGAGCCGTTATATCCTAGGAAAAGCAGACATGCAGGCTTTTTTTCCAATTTTGCGGCCTTGATGACATCGTGGATGTTTATTTTCCCATGGTCAACGGTTTCCAGCAGCAGGATCCTAAAGGAGTCCCTGATTACACGTTCCGCGTCCCTTCTTTTAACGGGCCTGCCAACCAGCATCTCCTTCAGTCTCGACCTCAGAAAATCCGTAACCTCCAAGGCCAGGTTGGCCTGCAGCAGGCCTGTCTCCATGCCAGTGAAAAATTCGTCTATCTCATGCTCGCTGAATTCCTTTTCCCGGATTTTTTTAACGATCTTTGGCAGGGCCTTCCCTGACTTCTCTCTCTCACCAGGCTTTCCAGCTCCTTCTTCCTTTTCCGGCTTGGTAGCTGCCGCAGGCTCCGGCTCCTTTTTCACCACAGTAGCCAACCTAGCCAGGTTCTGGACCGATTCCTTGAGCCTTTTTTTCAGGATTCCGAACATATAGAATTAATTGCCGCTCCCCTTTTTATGCTTGCTGCAAGAAAAGATATTTCAGCCTTCAGGCTCTTTCAAGAGCCTCAAGAATCCGTAAAACAGACTCGACATCGCGGCATATTCAAAAAGCAGGTACGTGAACACGCCATAGCTTGACGCGGAAGCTAATTCTGGGCCAGCGACAAAGGGTTCCACGTAACTGACAGCAGTGTTGGTGAAGGTGGCCAAGCCGAGGAAGATTATGCCGAGGGATATCGTAATCCACGATTTCGGCTTCTCCCTGCTCCCATAGAAATTAACAGTACGCTTCATTATCAAAAAGAATATAACCACAAACCAAGCGCTGAGTATGAAATTCGAAAACAGGAAGAAATTCCACAGCCACATAATTAAGATTAGTCGTGGCCCTTAATATGTTTTACCGTTGATGAAAACAGGATTCACCCTGATTTGAGGATTTTACCCTTGACTTCGTTGAAAAGGGCCGGCATGGATTCTGGCGTGATTTTGCTTTTCAGGTATGAGGAAAACCGACTCTTGTACTCTGGGGGATTTTCCCTTTTCAGCCAGGCTGCATAAGATGCCACATGGGTGCCCGTTGTTCTGTCATCGCTCGGCAATATCTCATCCGAATGGGACACGCTCAGACCCGCATCAACCGCGCCCCTCAGCGCGGCGTAAACCCTGCTGCCAGGCGTGGACCTGTAAAGCCCAATGTCGAGAACGGCCCCGTTTATCTTTTTCTTCTTTGCCAGGATGCCGCACAGCAAACCCGCTAGATAAGCAGCGGGAATGTTTCCGGTATTCGCAAGCCAGCCGAATTTTTTAAGATCCTTGGTGTCAGCTGCCACCATGCACCTGTCGCCGGTGGCCTGGTACTCGACAAGCTGGCACAGCAAACTGTTCAGGGATTTTCTTACCACGAGCCTGGGCAGGCCGGATTTCAATAGACGGAGCCTGTGCCTGTAGTTGGTTTTCAGTTCCCTTCTTCTTCTGTGTGGTACTATGATTTTTTTAGCCTTTGTCAATTTTTTCACCCCGCTTGCTGCCTGTCAGCATTCCCTTTTCGCGCAGATAGGTCAGCATGTGATGCTTGTTCCTAAACTCGCCTCCCTTAACCCTCCTGTACATTTTGCCGTAGATCCCTTTCTCTATCTGCCCGTTCTCTCTCAGTTCCCTGAGCAGCCTTCTGAGCGCTCTTGTGGTCTTCATCCACGAATCTTTTTTGGTGCCCCTGGCATATTTCGTGCCGCTTTTCTTCCCCCTGCCTTTTCTTCTCCCTTTCTTTTTCTGGATCGCTATGCTCTTTGCCTTGACTCTCGACACACCCTTTTTCTCACGTTTGGTTATGAGACGTTTCTTGATAAGCCCTCTGATGTCGTTTCTCGTGAGCGCCTCTTCAACATCCTTGTCGGGCGAAACCTTGACCCTCTTTCGGCTGCATTTAAGTATCCTGGCTGCCAGCCTTTTCTGGTAAGAGGTGTCCATTTATTCACCTACCGAATCTACCGGATCTCGAAAATTGCCGCTTCTTTCCTGGCTCTGTTCTGGCTTTTCGCATATTTTCGTTTTGAGTGACGCTTTCACCGCCGAAATCGATTATATTGTATTTGAATTCGGAATCCTTCTTTATCTTGCCAGCGTTTTTGAGCATTTCCCTTGCCAGCAGCATCAACACCAATGCCACGGCCTTTTTGCCGTTGTTGTTGGTCGGGATTATCAGGTCCAGATCACTGGCCTCGTTGAACGTGTCGCACAAGGTCACAACGGGTATCCTTTTTTTCTTGGCTTCCTTGATGGCCTGCTCGTCAACCAAGGGGTCGATTATCACAACCACATCCGGCTCAAAGAAATCCCTGTATGACGGATTGGTCAGCGTCCCTGGCGAAAACCGGCCGGCTATGCACTTGCATTGAACGACCTCGGCGAACTTGTTTATGGCTTCGGCTGCGTTGCTTTTCCTGGAAATAATGAGTATGTTTTTAAAGCGCGTCAGGAAAGCGGCAGCTGTCACTATCCTGCTGTCCACCATCCTGAGATTGAAGACCGCGAGCCCGTCATCCCTTATCTTGTACACGAACTGCTTCAGGTAGCGGGTGCACGACTTCATCCCTATATGCACTCCAGCCGACAGGTAATCCGTTCTTTCCACGAGCATCATATTCCACTCCAAATTTATACTCCAAACTTATTGATGCAACCCTAGTATTTATTTTCCTTATATTTAACCCTTTATTATATATAATAAACGAATTTATTATACGGATTTTACGCGGATTTACGAATTTTAATTTTTTGGACTTTTTGAACTCATTCACTATCTAGGTGAACTCATTCACTATCTAGGCCACTCTTTGCCATTCGTTTAAACAAATCGGGTGTTTAATGGATTATAAGAAGTGCATAGAAATAAAAAAGTTACAGGAAATTGGTGATTAAAAATAAAAATATTGGATCATTCTTTTTTCATCATCACAGGCAGCGCCAACTTCCTGTCTACACCCACCGCTATCCCCCTTATCGAATCCAATGCCCTGTTAATGTACAGCTTTATATCCATTATATCCACAATATCCACAACAAGCTTCTGGAGGTTGGTGGTTCTGAACCCGAAATCCGAATCTTCATTCACAAGAAAAAACAAATATTCAAATATCTCAAGTACTAATTTAAATAGCTGTGATGGCTACCTTAGAACGGGAAAGAGTCCAAGACGAAACCATTTGAAAAAGGAGGCAATGGTTACGGATTGGTACGGTCCTTTTGGGGAAATGAAAAAAATTGCAGAAGCAGGCGAGCAGGTTTCTGGTGGCATTCAGCCAGATTGCACAAACCAGAACATCAACAGAACCTCAACCTCAGAAAGGGCCGATGCCATTCAAGGAGCCCATGGCAGACATACAAGGGAAGGCAAAAGTAAAAAGGCCAAGAAAATCGTGATTGAATCGTGATTGATTAGAAGCCGCTCAATGCTATATTTGTGGTGTGCTGGATGACGAGGGAAAAGGCAGGTAGTAAAAAATACGGTAAAAAAGGTAGTAAAAGTCCGTCGATTGAGGGACTTGAACGCAAGCTTGCGGAGAAGGATAATGAAATAGCCGAACTGAAAAACAGGACGAAATACATGCAGGCGGATTTCGAAAACTACAAAAAGCACATAGACAGGGAAAAGGCAGAATTCGAAAAAGGGGCAAACGAAGGCCTGATAAATGAATTGCTCGTGATAGTAGATGATCTTGAGAGGGCGACCGAAAAGATTAAAAATAATACTACAAAAAAAGGTATTGAGATTATATTGTGCAATTTAATGGCCCTCCTCGAGAAGAGCGGGCTGAAAAGGATAGAGGCGGTCGGGAAGAAATTCGACCCATATTACCATGAAGCGCTGCTTAGCGAACCCTCTGAGAGGGAAGACGGGACTGTCCTCGAGGAACTGAAAAAAGGTTACATGCTCAACGCGAAGGTCATAAGGCATTCAAAGGTGAAGATTGCTAGAAACTTATCGGAAAATAAGATGTAAAAAATAAGAGGCGATATGTATGACTGAAAAAGACAAGAATAGCAAGAAAGAGAAAATAATAGGAATAGACCTGGGCACTTCCAATTCCCAGGCGGCCGTGATGATGGGAGGCAAAGCAACCATCATCCCGTCAGCGGAGGGGGCTACCGTAGCAGGGAAGATGTTCCCGTCGGTCGTTGCTTTTACACATGATGGCCAGAGGCTTGTGGGTGAACCTGCGAGAAGGCAGGCCGTCTCGAATCCCGAGGGGACGATAACCGGAGCGAAAAGAAAGATGGGAACAAGCCACAAATACAAGGTTCACGGGAAGGAATACACCCCCCAGCAGATTTCATCATACATCATGCAGAAAATCAAAGGGGACGCCGAGGACTTCCTTGGCGAGCCCGTCAAGAAGGCTGTCATAACAGTTCCCGCCTATTTCGATGACAACCAGAGGACAGCCACGAAAGATGCAGGAAAGATAGCGGGCCTTGACGTTGTAAGGCTTGTCAACGAACCCACGGCCGCGGCCATGGCCTACGGAATCAATAAGAAGGGTGAGGAGCACAAGATACTTGTTTTCGATTTCGGCGGCGGCACACTCGACGTCACGGTAATGGAGTTCGGGGACGGGACATTTACGGTGCTGTCAACAAGCGGGGATACCCAGCTGGGTGGCAGGGACATGGACGAAGCGCTCATGAAGCACGTGATTGGCGACTTCAAGCAGAAGCAGGGAATTGACCTCAACAATGATGACATGGCTGTGCAAAGGATCAGAGAGGCCGCGGAAAAGGCCAAGATAGAACTGTCGACAACCCTTGAGACCGATATAAACCTTCCTTATATAACCGCGGACAATTCAGGGCCCAAGCATCTCACAATGAAAATAAAAAGGGCCCAGCTCGAGAATCTCGTCAATCCCATAATAGATGGATGTAAAGGTCCCATGGAGCAGGCAATAAAAGACGCCAAGCTGGAAATGGGCAAGATAGATAAGATAATCATGGTCGGGGGCCCGACCAGGATGCCATGCGTGAGAAAGTTTGTCGAGGATTACACGGGCAGGAAAGCAGAGGGCGGCGTTGACGCGATGGAATGCGTTGCCATGGGAGCTGCGATACAGGGAGGCGTGCTCGCAGGAGACGTCAAAGACATAGTGCTGCTGGATGTGACACCGTTGACGCTTGGCATAGAGACGCTCGGAGGCGTGCTAACACCGCTCATAGAAAGGAACACCACGATACCAGTGAAAAAGAAGAAGGTCTTCAGCACAGCGGCAGACTACCAGCCCGCTGTCACGGTGCATGTTTTGCAGGGAGAAAGGCAGATGGCAAATGATAACACGAGCCTTGGGATGTTCAACCTCGAGGGCATACCGCCCGCACCGAGAGGCGTGCCTCAGATAGAGGTAACGTTCGACATAGACGCCTCGGGGATACTGAATGTATCGGCGAAGGATCTCGGCACGGGCAAGGAGCAGAAGATAACCATAACGGCTTCCACCAAGTTGCCCGACGAAGAGATAGAAAAGATGGTCAAAGACGCAAAAGAGCACGAGGAAGAAGACAGAAAAAGGAAGGAAGAGGTGGAAGCGAGGAACGATGCGGACTCGCTCATCTACACTACGGAAAAGACGTTGTCCGAGCTTGGGGAGAAGCTCTCCGATGAGCAGAAAGGGAAGATAGAATCTTGCATGAAAACGCTGAAGGACGCATTGCATGAGAATGATATAGAGAAGATAAAGAAGGAAACGGAGAACCTGCAAAAGACCGTCGGCGAGGCGGGTGCCTCAATCTACCAGAAAGCCGCGGAGGCCGCCAATAAATCAGCGGAAGAGCAGGGCAAAAAGGGGGGAAAGCCTGGGAAGAAAGAGAAGAAAAAGGACGATGAGAAGGTAGTAGACGCGGAGTACAAGGTTGATGAAGAAGAAAATGGCAAAGAAGCTAAAAAATAATCCATGGCAGGAAGATGCAAAGATGAAAATCTCCCCAGCGTGCTGAATGCTGCAGGCACAACAACACCGTAGAATGGATGTTTTGTGACCTTAGAACGTGGCTGAGGAAGTTGAAAGGAGCATGTAAGGATAAGCGGCACAGATTTTATTTTTCTTATAGGTTTGGAGTGAAGAAAAAATAATAAGCACAGAGTTATTAGAAGGTTTGTGATACAAATGCCAAAAAAGGACTATTACGAAATCTTGGGAGTGAGCAGGAATGTAACGGAAGAAGAGATAAAGCGCGCTTTCAGGCATCTCGCCAGGAAATACCATCCCGATGTCAATCCTGGTAACAAAGACGCTGAGGAGAAGTTCAAGGAGATTAACGAGGCTTTTGGGGTCCTGCGTGATTCAGAGAAAAGGGCGGCTTACGACCAGTACGGCGAGGCTGGCCTCGAGGGGATGGGCTTTGAACCTTCAAAAGGATTCGGATTCCCGAGCTTCGATGACCTTTTCAGGGATTTCGGCTTCGACGACATTTTCGACATTTTTTCGGGATTCGGTAGCAGGGACAGGCATCGCCCTGGTCCTGAGCAGGGCGCCGACCTGAAATATGACCTGGAGTTATCACTCGAGGACGCATTCAACGGCCTGACGACCAAGATAGAAGTCCCGAGGTTCGAACGGTGCTCAGGGTGCAGCGGCACTGGGGCAAAGCCGGGGACATCCCCCAAAAAGTGTCCCACATGCGGAGGCACCGGGAAAATCCGCAATGTCCGAAGGATGGGATTCATGCAGACGCTAAATATAACAGCGTGTGACAGATGCAGGGGTTCCGGAACGGTGATAGACAATCCTTGCAAGAGTTGCAAGGGGACGGGCATGGAAAGGAAGATCAGGAAGGTCGAGGTCAAGATACCCCCAGGCGTGGATGACGGCCAGTATCTAAGGCTTGCTGGCCAAGGCGAGGTTGGCTCAAACGGCGGCCCTCCTGGCGACCTCTACGTCGTCATAAGCATAAAGGAGCATCCAGTCTTCGAGAGGCATGGGGATGACCTCTTCTGCAAGACCGTATTGAATCTCACGACCGCGGTTCTTGGTGGTGAAGTGAAAGTTCCCACGATAAGAGGGAAGGCGAAGATAAGGATACCACCCGGAACTCAAAGCCATACGGTTTTTAGGCTAAGGGGTCAGGGCATGCCGGAGCTGCATGGCCGCGGAAAGGGGGACCAGCTCGTCAAAGTTGTCATTGATATTCCCAAAAAACTTACCAAGGACCAAAGGAGAATTCTGGAAGAATTCAGGAAAACCGTTGAGGACGAAAAGCCGGAAACAGGAAAGGGTTTCTTCGAGAGGTTGAATGAGCAAATGTAGATTGCAAACAGCAAATTGAGGTTTCCTTCTGTTCCACGACTTTTTGTTCAGATATTTTTTAAAGGTTTTGATAAGAAATCAGATTGTGTCCAAGAGTCTTTTATACATCATGTCCACAGTCCTCCTGTTGACATATGGGGTGTGGTGCCTGAACCCTCCGCCCATGGTGTGAGGTATGTGCATCAACTCGTGTATGATGGTTTTCGTTTGCTCCTCGGGACTCAGCCTGTCGAACCTCTCTGATATCACCTCGATTACGTAGTGCGCTTTCACTCCAAGCGATGCCTGCATTATCTTTGACAAGGCGTGGCATCTGGCAAGGGTCCGCCTACTCCTCGAGCCTCTGCTCCTGATGCATACCACTCTTGACGTGTCTATCCAGTGAAAGCCCAGCCTTTTGGCGATGAGCTCTGTCTTTCTCTGGATATCATAGGCCCTTTCATAGCGTATCATACCTATTCATTAATATGCGGCTCTTAAAAGTAGCGGTGCGTCTATGGCGTTTTAATAAAAAGAATCAGCCACGCTGTCAATGACGAGCTTGACATTTTGCAGAACAGGCTTGCCGTGTCCTGGGAAAAGCTTCTCAATTTTGAGGCCGCGCAGCTTCTCCAGGGATTTTTTCATATCCAGTTCGTTGCCCCCCGGCAGGTCTGTCCGACCTATGCCGTCTGCGAAGACAGTGTCCCCTGAAAATAAGGTCTTGTTCACCTCGTCGTACAAGCATATGGAACCGGGGCTGTGCCCGGGGGTGTGGATGACCCTGAGGCCGTTTATCTCGTCGCCTTCCTTCAGCTTCCTATCCACCTGCCTGGGGTGCATGTGGCCGTTGAAGAATTCGCAAAAGCTCAACTCTTCGTCCCCATTCTCCAGTATCGGGGCGTCAAGCTCGTGTATCGCTACCTTGGCATTGAGGAAATAGCCGTTGCCGCCGATATGGTCGAAGTGCCCGTGGGTGTTTATCACCCATTCGATTGAACCCATGTCCTTTTTCATGGCATTGAAGACTGACATGAGCCTCGTGAAGTTGAAGCCGGTGCCGGCGTCTACGATGATGTTGTCAAAAATATAGATGTTCGAGTCCGCATCAGAAAGCTGTATTACAGTCACGTTGCCGATTTTCTTGATCATGCATTAACCCCACAGCGTTGCCTGTTATAATGTTAGGGAAGTAAAAAATAAATATCTTTCTTAGAAAAGTATTTAAGCCTTTCCCCTTTCTTTTCCCAAGTCAATAGCAAAATAATTAGAAAGATTATTAAGCCTTTCTGGCCGCCAGGGCGAATACCAGTTTCTCCACAACTTTCTTTGATGGCTTTGGAGGGGCAGGCAGATTCCATCCGATGTTGACCAGCATGCTCACGGCGTGCCTCATGAACTTGTCAACCGCGGATCCGGCATTGCCGTAGGCCGTGTGCAACATCCTTGCCCTTTTTTTCATATGGATGTCCGTAGGATTTTTCAGATAGTCAGAATAAATCCCAATCAATTCCTGCCTGAGTTTTTCCCGGTCGAATTCCCTCATTTCGCCCCACGCCTTATTTTCCATTTCACACCGGCAGGGGTGTCCTCAAGAATCACCCCCATCTTTCCAAGCATTGCCCTGATTTCGTCCGATTTTTTGAAGTCCTTTCCACTCCTGGCATCTTCCCTTTCCTGGATAAGCCTTTCAATTGCCTTGCTGATATCCTGCTCTTGGGTTTCCAGAATCCCCAGCACATGGTCAAAATCAAGCATCATAGCCTTTACCATTTTCGCGTCGTGTTTTCCGAGCTCGCCTTTTTCTGCAAGTATGTTGGCCTCCTTCACAAAATCAAAAATCGCAGCGAGGGCCTTGGATATGTTCAGGTCGTTGTCCATGGCGAGTTCGAATTTGCTTTTCACTTTTTCAACTTTCTTTTTGATGGCTGGATTGTTTTTTGCGGATGTGACATTATCAAGCATGTCCATGAAATCGAGCAACCTGTTCACGGAATTGTTCGCAGCCTCAAGCCCGGGCAGCGTGAAGTTCAGCTTTTGCCTGTAATGCGTTGCCAGCAGCAAGTATCTGATGGAGGTGGGATTGTAGCCTTTCGAAAGCAGGTCTCTCAACGTGTAAAAATTTCCCAGGGATTTGGACATTTTCCTGCCGTTAACGAGCAAGTGCTCGTTGTGCACCCAGTACTTGACGAACGGCTTGCCGGTCGAGGCCTCTGACTGGGCTGTCTCGTTCTCGTGGTGGGGGAATATCAGGTCCACCCCCCCTGCGTGTATGTCAAAGGTGCCGCCAAGGTATTTCATCGACATGGCAGAGCATTCTATGTGCCAGCCCGGCCTGCCTTTTCCGAAAGGCGCCTCCCAGCCGACGTCCCCGTCCTGGGCCGACCATGCCTTCCACAACGCGAAATCCTGCGCTTGCCCCTTTTCGTACTGGTCCTGGCTGACCCTGGCTCCCGCCCTCAGTTTTTTGATTTGAAGATGTGACAACTTTCCATAATACTTGAACTTGGAGATGTCGTAATAGACAGAACCGTCATCGCTCTTGTATGCGTAGCCCTTGTCCAGCAAAGCCTTTACCAGCCCCTCCATCTCGGGTATGTGCTTTGTCGCTTCAGGGTAAACCGACGCCGGTCTGATGTTCAGTTTGCGCAGATCTTCGAAGAAGGCTTTTTTGTATTTGTCTGTAAACCTAGCCAGAGAAATTCCTTGCTGCCTGGAACCTTTTATGGTTTTGTCGTCCACATCGGTTATGTTCATGACCAGTTTAACCTTGTAGCCGGTGTATTCCAGATACCTTCTCAACAGGTCCGAGACGATATACGCCCTGAAGTTGCCTATGTGGGCGTAGTCGTAGACTGTCGGCCCGCAGGAATACATTGAGACTTCCTTGCCTTTTATGGGCTTGAATATAGCCTTTTTCCTCGTCAGCGTGTTGTAAAGCAATAGAGCCATTAGTACCCCATTCTCATTTTATGGGATTCTTTTTTAATATTTGTTTGTCATCAAACGGGGCTTTGACAATATTCATGATCAAAAGCTTTTATAAAACAATAAAATAAAATCAGAAAAGGGGGTAGCAATGTATGAAGAAATAGATCTGGATGCCATAGAGTCCAACAAGGACGAGGCTCCCGACTACAGGCCGTTCCTGAAGTCTTCCGCTCCCGGAGGTCCTGTGAACATTGAATACAGGATGAGGTATCTGTCCACGCTGGAGTCGGAAGAAAAGTCCAGCTATCAGGAATTTGCCAAGATAGCCGACAGGGAGGGGATGAAGAAAATCGCATCCGTGTTCAGGGAAATCTTGCAGGAAGAAAAAGGTCATGCAGACAAACTGGCGGATACGAACAATACGATGATGAATATCAGAACTGCGATTCATCGGGAGAAAGACAAAATAGACTCCATTGAGTCCGTCATGGATGCCGCGTACAGGGAAAAGAATAGCGGTGTGGTAGCCAAACTGAAGGGCATGCTCGCCGAAGAGAAAGGCCATGTAGAAAAACTCAGCGACACACTAGCCGAGCTTGAAAATGAAATAAAAGAAATGAAAAAAGAAAAAAATGAGAAGCCCGAAAAGCAGGAAAACTATTGTACT